>OKIW01000006.1_pt1 | contig 259778 bp, 230 predicted proteins | sample 1612991 | NCBI WGS metagenome assembly OKIW01 (sample SAMN04436827, study PRJEB24849) | human gut metagenome | biome: human gut; feature: NICU; material: stool | host: Homo sapiens | place: USA: Saint Louis, MO | collected 2011-06-23 | reverse complement strand
GCTACGGGGTTGTGCGGTCTGCGGGCAGTAGCCCGGGTAAGGCGTTTACGCCGCAACCCGGGGATAATCCGGGATTTATACATTGACGCGGCTTCTCCCCGGCTCACGCTGTGCTTAGCCGGGCTACGGGGTTGTGCGGTCTGCGGGCAGTAGCCCGGGTAAGGCGTTTACGCCGCAACCCGGGGATACTCCGGGATTTATACATCGACGCGGTTTCTCCCCGGCTCGCGCTGCGCTTAGCCGGGCTACGGGGGGGCGGTCTGCGGGTTGTAGCCCGGCTAAGGCGTTTACGCCGTCAGCCGGGAATACCTCAACAATCTTACGCTTCGTCGTGCTCTTCCCACGCCAGCGCGCGTTTTACCGCTTTCTTCCAGCCGCTGTAGCGATAGTTACGCTCGGTGGTTTCAATTCCTGGACGGAACTCGCGCTCGATAACGGCTTTCTCCTGCAGCTCATCCAGATTCTGCCAGAAACCGACCGCCAGACCGGCCAGATAAGCTGCGCCCAAAGCGGTGACTTCACGGACTTCCGGGCGCTCCACGCGGGTGCCGAGAATATCGGACTGGAACTGCATCAGGAAGTTGTTGGCGACCGCGCCGCCGTCAACGCGCAGGGCGTGCAGACGGATCCCGGAGTCAGCCTGCATCGCTTCCAGTACGTCGCGGGTCTGATAGGCGATCGACTCTAGCGTGGCGCGAATAATATGGTTGGAGTTCACGCCGCGGGTCAGGCCAAAAATTGCGCCGCGGGCATAGGGATCCCAATACGGTGCGCCGAGGCCGGTAAAGGCCGGAACGACGTACACGCCGTTGGTATCCTTCACTTTGGTGGCGAAATATTCGGAATCGAACGCGTCGCTAATCAGCTTCATCTCATCGCGCAGCCACTGGATGGAAGCGCCCGCCATAAACACCGCGCCTTCCAGCGCATAGTTCACCTCACCGCGCGGGCCGCAGGCGATAGTCGTCAACAGGCCGTGCGTTGATGTCACCGCTTTCTCGCCGGTATTCATCAGCATAAAGCAGCCGGTACCGTAGGTGTTTTTCGCCATCCCCTCTTTAACGCACAGCTGGCCGAACAGCGCAGCCTGCTGGTCGCCGGCGATACCGGCGATCGGAATACGCGTCCCGCCTTTACCGCCGATGTTGGTCTGGCCGTACACTTCGGACGACTTGCGCACTTCCGGCAGCATGGCGCGCGGGATATCCAGCGCATCGAGCATTTTGTCGTCCCAGTCCAGCTCGTGGATATTAAACAGCATGGTACGCGAGGCGTTGGTGTAGTCGGTCACGTGAACGCGTCCCTGGGTCATTTTCCAGATAAGCCAGGTGTCTACGGTGCCGAACAGCAGCTCGCCGCGTTTAGCGCGTTCGCGCGCGCCTTCGACGTGGTCGAGGATCCACTTCACTTTGGTGCCGGAGAAGTACGGGTCAACCACCAGGCCGGTGGCCTTGCGGATGTACTCTTCCATGCCGTCGCGCTTGAGCTGCTCGCAGATCTCGGCGGTACGGCGGCACTGCCAGACGATAGCGTTATAAATCGGCTTGCCGGTTTCACGCTCCCAGACGATGGCGGTTTCACGCTGGTTGGTGATACCGATCGCCGCGATTTCATCGGAGCTGATATCGGCTTTTGCCAGCACTTCAACCAGCGTAGAGCTTTGCGATGCCCAGATCTCCATCGGGTCGTGTTCAACCCAGCCTGGGCGCGGATAAATTTGTTCGAATTCTCGCTGAGAGACGCTGACGATATTGGCATCGTGATCCATTACCACGGCGCGGGAGCTGGTGGTGCCCTGGTCGAGCGCTACGATATATTTTTTGTCGGTCATAGTATGAGTCCCGTAGTCAGATTACAGCGAAGCTTTGTGTTGCGTCGTAGAGGGAGATGCGGCTTCTTTCTCTTCAACAACGCAGGTGTCGCAAGGCAGGTGGCGGCCAATCAGCTTGCGGTAGCAGAATGCGCCCAGCGCAGCACCGACGATTGGCGCACACAGCGGCACCAGGAAATAAGGAATATCTTTGCCGCCGGTGAAGGCGACGTTGCCCCAGCCTGCCAGCCAGGCGAAGGCTTTCGGTCCGATATCACGCGCCGGGTTCATGGCGAAGCCGGTCAGCGGGCCCATGGATGCGCCAATGACGGCGATCAGCAGACCAATCAGCAGCGGCGCCAGCGGGCCACGCGGCACGCCGTTGCCATCGTCGGTCAGCGCCAGAATGACGCCCATCAGGATAGCGGTAATCACCATTTCTACCGCGAAGGCCTGCACAAAATTGATATGCGGGTTCGGGTAAGTAGAGAAAATGCCAGCCAGCTCGAGACTTTCGACGCTACCGCGCACCATATTGTGGGTATGTTCGAAATCGAAGAAAAGATTGTAATAAAGCCCGTAAACTAAAGCCGCAGCGCAAAAGGCGCCAGCGAATTGCGCAATGATAAAAGGAACAACTTTACGACCGTCAAAGCAGGCGAATAGCCACAGCGCGATGGTGACCGCTGGGTTAAGATGCGCACCGGAAACCCCTGCGGTCAGGTAAATCGCCATGGCGACGCCCAGACCCCAGATGATGCTGATTTCCCATTGACCGAAGCTGGCTCCCGCGACCTTAAGCGCAGCGACGCACCCAACGCCGAAAAAGATCAACAACCCGGTACCGAGGAACTCTGCGATGCACTGGCCTTTTAGTGTTGATGTTTGGCTCATAATCGAATCCTGAAGCGTAGTGATGATTATTGTAAGTGTGAAGGTCGCAGGCGACCATGCTGCCATGTAGGCATAGTGTTAATTTATCGTTAACGAACAAAAACGAGAAATATCGAAATTCAAATGTGTGTACCACGTCAAGAAAATGAGCGTTTTCGCGCCATAAACGCGTATTCGGCCGTTTGCGGGAGCGTTTCACCGCTCATTTTTTTACGTCTTGATTAACAATTACGAAAAAGTAACGGGTAAAAGCGGCGAACGGACCAGGTAAAGGCTGAAAAGTGTTGCAAACCGCAATCTACGCGGGTTGTCGCTGGACAGGGGAGGCGGGGCTTCATACAATCGACTACATCACCACTGTAGTGCGCTAATTTTCGTTAAGGCGTCAACGCGTATACGAAACGGACGGTTTCTATCAACGCCTTGCAAGTTCAGGAGAGGTATGACGATGTCATTAGAAGTGTTTGAGAAATTAGAATCTAAAGTTCAGCAGGCGATTGATACCATCACTCTGTTACAGATGGAAATCGAAGAGCTGAAAGAGAAGAACAACACGCTGGCGCAGGAAGTACAGAGCGCACAGCACAGCCGTGAAGAGCTTGAGCGTGAAAACGGTCAGCTGAAAGAACAGCAGCAGGGCTGGCAGGATCGTCTGCAGGCGCTGCTGGGCCGCATGGAAGAAGTCTGATGCTTCCCGCTCCCTCCCGTTTGGGAGGGGGCAAACTCTCCCCCGTTCTATATACTCGCAAGTTATAGCCAATCTTTTTTTATTCTTTAATCATCAGTCCGCTTTCTGGCACGCTTAATCCATCACAACACGACATAAAGAGAGCGGTGCGATGAATAAGTGGGGCGTAGGGTTAACTCTGTTGCTGGCATCCGCCAGCGTTCTGGCAAAAGACATTCAACTATTAAACGTTTCTTACGATCCGACGCGCGAGCTGTACGAACAGTACAATAAAGCTTTTAGCGCCCACTGGAAGCAAGAAACCGGCGACAACGTGGTGATTCGTCAATCCCACGGCGGCTCCGGCAAACAGGCGACCTCGGTGATCAACGGCATTGAAGCCGACGTGGTGACCCTTGCGCTGGCCTATGACGTCGATGCGATTGCTGAACGCGGCCGAATCGACAAAAACTGGCTGAAACGTCTGCCGGATAACTCTGCGCCGTATACCTCCACCATCGTGTTCCTCGTACGCAAAGGCAACCCGAAGCAGATTCACGACTGGAACGACCTGATTAAACCGGGCGTGTCGGTGATTACCCCGAACCCGAAAAGCTCCGGCGGCGCGCGCTGGAACTATCTGGCGGCATGGGGCTACGCCCTGCACCAGAACAATGGCGACCAGGCGAAGGCGCAAGAGTTCGTAAAAGCGCTGTTTAAGAACGTCGAAGTGCTGGATTCCGGCGCCCGGGGCGCGACTAACACCTTCGTAGAGCGCGGGATCGGCGATGTGCTGATTGCCTGGGAAAACGAAGCCCTGCTGGCGACCAACGAACTGGGTAAAGACAAATTTGAGATCGTGACCCCGAGCGAATCGATTCTCGCCGAGCCGACGGTTTCCGTGGTGGATAAAGTGGTCGACAAGAAGGGCACTCGCCAGGTGGCGGAAGCGTATCTGAAGTATCTCTACTCGCCGGAAGGCCAGGAGATTGCGGCGAAGAACTTCTATCGCCCGCGCGATCCTGAAATTGCGAAAAAATACGCGAATGAGTTCCCGAAACTGAAGCTGTTCACCATTGATGATGTGTTTGGCGGCTGGACGAAAGCGCAGAAAGAGCACTTCTCCAACGGCGGCACCTTCGACCAGATTAACCAGCGTTAAATAGCCTCTCCTTATCCCCGCTCGCGCTGCGCGTAGCGGGGCTACAACTCTTGTAGCCAGGGTAAGCCGCGACCCGGGGCAGAGTAGCCCGGTCAGGCGCTTTAAGCGCCGCCTCGGGCAAAACTCAATGCACCACCTCCCGTTTTCATTTAGTCATCAAACTGCGTTACTCTTCCGTTTCTGGCTGAGACAGGAAAATAGAATGCGAAGAGTACGATACCTTTTATTAGCGCTGCTGGTGGCGGTTGTGGCGGCGATGGCCGGCGGCTACTACTGGCTCCATTCCGGCAACCCTGACGCGTTGCGCAAAATTGTTCTGCAGCAGTGCGTCCCCAACCAACAGCAGAATCAGGATCCCGCACCCTGTGCGGAAGTGAACCTGAAGGGCGGCTATGTGCTGTTTAAAGACCGCAATGGCCCGCTGCAGTATCTGCTGATGCCGACCTACCGTATTAACGGCACCGAAAGCCCGCTGCTGCTCAATCCCCTGACGCCGAACTTCTTCTGGCAGGCCTGGCAGGGGCGCGAAATCATGAGCCAGCATCGTGGTTCCGCTGTATCGGATGACGCGGTCTCCTTGACCATCAACTCGCGCAGCGGACGCACGCAAAATCATTTCCATATCCATATCTCCTGCCTGCGTCCCGATGTCCGTACTCAGCTGGACAAGGAAGCGCCCGCTATCAGCAGTCGCTGGTTGCCGCTGCCCGGTGGACTACTGGGCCACGAATATCTGGCGCGCCGGGTCACCGAAACGGAGCTGGCGCAGCGCAGCCCGTTCCTGATGCTGGCCGAAGAGGTACCGGAAGCACGTGAACATATGGGCCGTTTTGCGCTGGCGATGGCGAAGCAGAGCGATGGTTCGCTGGTGCTGCTGGCGACCGAGCGTAACCTGTTGACGCTGAATCGCGCATCGGCGGAAGAGATTCAGGACCATAGCTGCGCCATCCTGGAATCCCGTTAATTTTCTTTACGTTCCCGCCATTCATTATCTCCTTGATTCTTATCCCGGTTTAACGCCGGGGTAGGATCAGGTGCATAAAAATATGTGAAACCGATCAAAAGATATAAAGGTATACCTTTATATCTTTTTGAGTATGGTTACACTCTCTTCATCGCCTCCATAAATTTCTGGCGGCGGCTTATATATAAAAACGTTTTTATTTCATGTAGTGACATCATTAATTGCTCACCCTATTTGCGCTGTTAAGCGTAAAGGAATATCAACATGAAACTTTCTATTGTGGAAAAGATCGGCTTCGGCGCAGGAGACATGGCGATAAACGTTGTGAATATCGCCATGCAGCTGCTGCTCGCCTATTTCTATACCGATATCTATGGCCTGAGCGCCGCTGATGTTGGCGTACTGTTCGTGGTTGTACGGATGATCGATGCGATTATCGATCCCGCCATGGGGGTTCTTACCGATAAGCTGAATACGCGCTGGGGACGTTATCGCCCGTGGCTGTTGTGGTTTGCAATCCCTTTTGGCTTCGCCGTTTATTTGATGTTTATCACACCTGATATGGCCTATATGGCCAAGCTGGCATGGGCCTACGGCACCTATATTCTGATGACTCTGGTCTATACCGCCATAACCATTCCTTATATTTCGATGATTGGCGTAATCACCAGCGACCCTGTCGAACGCTTAAGCGCAAACGGCTATCGCTTTGTGATGACTAAGATTGCCGCTTTTCTGGTAACTATCGTTGTGCCGATGCTCGCCGTCTGGCTGGGGCAGGGCAACAAGGCGCTGGGCTATCAGTTTTCAATGGGGCTGATGGGCGCGATGGGCGCCGTGCTGTTTATCTTCTGTTTTCTCACCACGCGTGAACGCAGCGAGCCGGAAATTACCTCGCTCTCGGTGGGGAAGCAGTTTAAGTATCTGTTACGTAACGATCAGTGGATTATTCTCGGCGTTGTTATTTTACTGCTGATGTGCGGCTATGTTATTCGTGGTTCCGTCGCGGCTTATTATGCTAAGTATTATCTGAACGGTGGCGATAGCCTGATTTCACCCTTCCTGACCACCGGCGTCATCGCTTCTATTTTGGCGATGATCGCCACCACATGGATAACCAAGTTCTGGGATAAAATTAAGATGTTCCGCTACACCCAGATTATTACTTTTATCCTGAGCGCGCTAATGTATTTCTCCGTCGGGCGTGAAAACCTTGTCCTGGCGTTTGCGTTCTATTTTCTTATTAATTTCTTCTGCGATATGCAAATGCCGGTGTTCTGGTCCTCTATCGCTGAAGCGGTAGATTACGGAGAAAAGAAAACCGGGCTGCGCGTTTCCGGACTCGCGTTTGGCGGCATCCTCTTCTTCCAGAAGTTTGGTATGGGCATTGCGGGAGGCATTCTTGGATTTCTGCTGAGCCACTTTGGCTATCAGGCCGATGTTGAACAGAGCGCACGTTCTCTCACCGGCATTGCGCTGATGATGACGCTCATTCCTGCCCTGTTCCACCTTGCGGTGGGGCTGCTTATGAAAAAATATCTGATTAATAACGAATATTACCGTGATATTCAGCTCGCCCTCGCGCAGAAAAAGGCATAAGGAGGCGCAAATGGACACCATCAATAAAGTTTGGGTTATCGGTGACGCCTCCGTTGACCTGGTGCCGGAAAAACAAAATAGCTACCTGAAATGTCCCGGTGGAGCATCGGCCAACGTGGGAGTGTGCGTGGCCAGGCTGGGCGGAGAATGCGGTTTTATCGGCTGTCTTGGCGACGATGATGCCGGGCGTTTTCTGCGCCAGGTATTCCAGGACAATGGCGTAGATGTCTCATTTCTTAGGCTGGACGCGAGCCTGACCAGCGCGGTGCTGATCGTCAATCTGACGGCTGACGGCGAGCGCAGCTTTACCTATCTGGTGCATCCAGGAGCCGACACCTACGTTTCGCCGCAGGATCTGCCGCCGTTCAGGAAACACGAATGGTTTTACTTTAGTTCGATAGGCCTCACCGACAGCCCCGCCCGCGAGGCGTGCCTTGAGGGGGCGAGACGTATGCGTGAGGCCGGCGGCTACGTTCTTTTTGACGTCAACTTACGCAGCAAGATGTGGCGCGATGCTACGGAGATCCCTGATCTGATCGCCCGATCTGCCGCGCTTGCCTCTATCTGCAAAGTCTCAGCAGATGAGCTTTGTCAGCTGAGCGGCGCCAGTCGCTGGCAGGATGCGCGTTATTACCTGCGCGATCTGGGCTGTGAGACCACCATTATTTCTCTGGGTGCCGATGGCGCGCTGCTCATTACCGCCGAGGGGGAGTTCCTTTTTCCTGCTCCGCGCGTTGACGTCGTCGATACCACCGGAGCAGGCGATGCCTTTGTTGGCGGCCTGCTGTTCACGCTTTCCCGCGCAAACGGCTGGTCTCATGCCCTGCTGGCGGAGGCTATCGGTAATGCCAACGCCTGTGGTGCGATGGCGGTGACGGCAAAAGGTGCGATGACGGCCCTGCCGTTTCCCGACCAGCTAAACACTTTTCTGGCCAGCCATTCGCTGGCACAAGCTATGACCATGAAATAAGGAGTCATCATGCACGTTGATCAAAACAAAATACTGGGATGCCTGGTTGGCGCCGCCGCCGCGGACGCGATGGGAGCGGCAACGGAAGTTCGGACTCAGCAGCAAATTAAGGACTATTTTGGCGGCTGGGTGACAACCTTTCAAAAACCGCCGGCGGATACGTTTGGCCGCTGCAATGAAGCGGGCATGTGCACCGATGATTTTATTCAGGCTAAGTACATTATGGACGCGCTGCTGTGCCATCAGCGCCAGGTCAGCGACGAAGCGATGCGCGAGGCGTTCCAGCAGTGGCTGGATTATCCTTACTACGCCAACTTTACCGGTCCGACGACGCGCGCGGCGATGAAAGCGATCTTCAATGACAACCGCGCCTCTTTGCAGGGCGAGCTGGAAGGTGAAAAACAGTCGGTACAGATTATTAATAAAGGAAACGCGGAAGCCACGAACGGCGCGGCGATGAAGATTTGGCCAGCGGCGGTGCTGCACCCCGGCAATATCGACGCGGCAATTGAATGTGCGCTGCAGATTTGCCGCTTTACGCACAACAATGTGCTGGCGATGTCCGGCGCGGCGGCGATGGCCGCGGCAACCAGCGAGGCGTTAAGATCGCAGACCAATGCAGACAGCATTATTGCCGCCGGTGTTTACGGCGCTCAAAAGGGCTATCTGCTGGCGCAGGAGCAAGGAGCGATGATGGTTGCAGGCCCTTCCGTTGCCCGGCGCATTGAGCTGGCGGTGGAGATCGGTAAACGTCATCGCCATTGGGAAACCGCGGTAGTGGAAATCGCCGATATTATTGGTTCCGGGCTGCACGTAAGTGAAGCAGTACCTGCGGCCTTCGGTCTGTTCGCGTGTTGTCCGAATTCTGCCGTAGATGCTATTATCTCCGGCGTTAATATCGGCAATGATACTGATACTGTCGCCACCATGGTTGGGGCGATCTCCGGCGCATTTCATGGTGCGGATGCTTTCCCCGCCGATTATTTAACGACCGTGGATCGTATGAATCATTTCGATTTGGCAGAACTGGCCAGGCAAATCGCAGGGTAGCGAATTCACCCTGCCGGGGACGGTGAAACGTCCCCTGCTGGCGAAGACGTGAGGTGCGCAGTTTGCAGGTTGATAAAACGAGCTTTACTCCGCTTTATAAGCAACTATTTTTTATCATCTGTCAGCAGATCCAAAACGGGTCTTTGCCTTTAGGCAGCCAGCTGCCGACGCAAAAAGAGGTCGCCAGAGCCTACAACGTCTCGTTGATTGTGGTGAAGCAGGCCTGGAGCGAATTAATCAATGCCGGCATTATTTCGTCCCAGCGCGGAAGCGGCTCGGTAGTATGTTCCGTGCCGGAAGGCGTGAGCTATGGCCATACGTTTCGCGGAATTACCAGCGATCTTCAGGATGCCAGCGTCGAGATAGAGAACCGTATTCTGGAAATCGCTCCGCGCCGCGCGCGCGATGCTCAGGCAGATGGCTTGAGCCTTCCTGCCCATCATCATTATCTTTATATCTCGCGTATTCGTTGCCTGAATAACCGCCCGTTCAACCATGAAAAAATATATCTCGATCTTAGCTTCTTTCCCGGCCTGGAATTGACCCCGCGGTCGCTGGAACATACGTCGCTTTATTCGTTATTAAACGTTACAAGCGACTCGGCGATTGAAAAAGTTGAGGCGATTTTACCTTCCCCCGAGTTATGTGAAAAACTGCAGATTGCTGAGAATAAACCGCTGCTATCCGTCGCCAGACAGACGTTTCAGGCCGGACACGATAGTCCTTTTGAATATTGCCGTTATTACGTGCTGTCTGAATACTTTGGTGAGATCCATTATCACTAAACTGCCTGTATCCATCCCGTAATAACCCCACCATATCTGGCGTTTACCTGTCTTATTGTCCGTCGTATTCTTGCTGAAAAAAACGACAGGAGACAGGTATGTCGCTCTGGTTTTCCCACCCTCTGTTCCTTCCCTCTATCATCGTCGGCATCACTATTCTCCTCTGGGCGACCTCGCTACTGCCGGAGTTTATGACCGCGCTGCTGTTTTTTGCCGCGGCGATGATCGCCAAAATCGCGCCGCCGGAGGTGATTTTCGGCGGCTTTGCCTCATCGGCGTTCTGGCTGGTGTTCAGCGGCTTTGTGCTGGGGATCGCTATACGCAAAACCGGGCTGGCGGACAGGGCGGCCCGGTCGCTCTCGTCGCGGCTAACCGACTCCTGGCCGCTGATGGTCGGCAGCGTGGTGCTGCTCAGCTATGCGCTGGCGTTTGTGATGCCGTCCAATATGGGACGTATCGCGCTGCTGATGCCGATTGTGGCGGCAATGGCCAGGCGTGCCGGTATTGAAGAGGGGACGCGCCCGTGGTTTGGCCTGGCGCTGGCGGTAGGGTTCGGGACCTTCCAGCTGTCTGCCACCATTCTGCCTGCCAACGTCCCGAATCTGGTGATGAGCGGCGCGGCGGAGGGGTCATACGGCATCCACCTGAATTACCTGCCCTATTTACTGCTGCATACGCCGGTACTCGGCTGGCTCAAAGGGGCTGTGCTGATCGCCTTGATATGCTGGCTGTTTCCCGGAAAACCGCACCCGCCGCGCGACATGACGCCGCTGCCGCCGATGAGCCGCGATGAGAAGCGCCTGGCGTGGCTGCTGGTGGTGGTGCTGACGCTCTGGGTGACGGAGAGCTGGCACGGCGTGGGGCCGGCCTGGACAGGGCTGGCGGCGGCGGTGATAACGCTGCTGCCGCGGGTCGGTTTTATCAGCGGCGAGGAGTTTTCCAGCGGCGTGAATATCCGCACCTGTATTTACGTCGCCGGAATTTTGGGACTGGCTATCACCGTGACGCAAACCGGTATCGGCGGCGTGGTGGGGAATGCCCTGCTGCAGATTATGCCGCTGGATAAAGAGAGCCCGTTTACCAGCTTTCTCGCATTGACCGGCATTACCAGCGCGCTGAACTTTATCATGACCGCTAACGGCGTACCGGCGCTGTATACCACCTTCGCGCAGAGCTTCTCCGATGCCACCGGCTTCCCGCTGCTGAGCGTGATTATGATTCAGGTGCTGGGGTACTCCACGCCGCTGCTGCCGTATCAGGCGTCACCGATTGTCGTGGCGATGGGGCTAGGGAAAGTGCCTGCGCGGGCGGGAATGCTGCTGTGTATCGCGCTAGCGGCGGTGAGCTATTTGATTCTGCTGCCGCTGGACTATCTGTGGTATCAGGCGCTGGGGAAACTGTAGCGGTGTAAAAAACCCGGCTTGCGCTGCGCTGAGCCGGGCTACAAATATTGCAGATTTCTGGTCAGTAGCCCCGGTTGCGAAGCGCGACCGGGATAGCCTTTAAAGCGAATTACGCTTTTTTCGCGGCTTCTGCTGCTTTAACGATCACCGCGAAAGCGTCAGCTTTCAGGGATGCGCCGCCAACCAGCGCGCCGTCGATGTCCGGCTGGGTAAACAGCTCTGCTGCGTTGCCCGCGTTAACGGAACCGCCGTACTGGATGATCACTTGTTCAGCCACTTTCGCATCGGCTTTCGCGATGTGGTCGCGAATAAATTTGTGTACTGCCTGAGCCTGAGCCGGGGTAGCGGATTTGCCGGTACCGATCGCCCATACGGGTTCGTAAGCGATAACCACGCCTTCGAAGGCCGCCGCGCCCTGAGTTTTCAGAACGGCGTCGATTTGACGGGCGCACACTTCTTCCGTTTTGCCCGCTTCGTTTTCCGCTTCGGTTTCACCGATGCACAGAACCGGGATCAGACCCTGCTCTTTCAGAACCGCGAATTTTTTAGCGATGAGCTCGTCGGACTCTTTATGGTAGGTACGACGCTCGGAGTGGCCGATGATGATGTACTGAGCGCCGATGTCTTTCAGCATTTCAGCAGAGGTTTCGCCGGTGAATGCGCCGGACAGGTTCAGGTCAACGTTCTGCGCGCCCAGGTGAATGTGGCTGCCGGCAGCGGCTTGTTTCGCCAGGTCGATGTACATTTCAGGCGGAGCAATTGCAACTGCACAGCCGGTCACGCCAGCCAGTTCGGTACGCAGGTTCGCGACCAGTTCGTTTACCATGTGGCGGCTGCCGTTCAGTTTCCAGTTACCCATCACTAAAGGATGTCGCATTTTTATTCTCCACGCTTCAAAGCGAATTAAGGAATATAGCCGCCCCCGAGGGCAGCATGGTCTGTGAAACAGTATAGAGATTCATCACTGGAAAGGCTTTGCTTTTTGTCATTTATTGTTGTTTTCCAGCGTTTCAGATAGCGCCAGCTTAATCGGTTCAACAGCGAAGGTCAGCCCCTTTTCGCCGTTGTCCGCCACCACATAGCGTACCGCGCCTTCGGTTTCGCTGAAGTAACGTTTACCTTTTCCGGCGGTCAGCAATTTTTGCAATTTTTGCTGGCTTTGCGTCTGGCTCAGGGTGGGCACAAAAGCGCGCATCACGGCGCTCATATACTCCTGAGCCCTGGCTTTCGCCGCTTTCTGCTGCGGCCCCTGAATCGGTAGCCAGGTTATTTGCATCGATTTAATTTTGAGGGTTCCACGTTCAAGCGCGGTCGACGCGTAGAGGTTCTCATTGATCTTGGTGGCGGCGCGGGTCAGGTTCGCCTGGTCTTTGCTGGCGGCGACGGCGCGAAATTCATTGAGCGTTAGCTTCGGGTTATCGCGATTGAATTTTTCCCGAAACTCGCTGATGGAAATATCAAAGACCGGCGCGCCGGAGAGAAGATAGGGTGCCGTAGCACCGGCGTCTGACTCGGCGGACAACGCCTTTTGGCCAACGGATAACGCCGCCAGCCCAATCAAACATAAGGTTGCCCACTTCTTCATGCCCATCTTCCCTTTTTTTATCTGCTGACGATTAAAACGAGAACCGTCACGCTTGTCAAAAAGTCACGCCTTCAGGGTAAACTACGTCGGTGATGATGATAAGGAATAAAATATGACCCTACAGCAGTGGCTATTCTCAATTAAAGGGCGGATTGGACGTCGCGACTTCTGGATCTGGATCGCTATCTGGATAATGACCATGAGCGCGCTGTTCACGCTGGCTGGCAGTAATCTTCTTAATTTACAGACGGCGGCTTTTATTCTGGTGTGCTTGCTGTGGCCGACGGCGGCGGTGACCATTAAACGCCTGCACGATCGGGGTAAATCCGGTCTCTGGGCGCTGCTAATGATTCTGGCGTGGATGCTGCTGGCGGGCAACTGGTCAATGCTGCCTGGGGTCTGGCAGTGGGGCGTCGGGCGGTTTATACCGACGCTGATTATCGTCATGATGCTGATCGACCTGGGCGCGTTTGTCGGCACCCAGGGCGCGAATAAGTTTGGTAAAGAGACGCTGGACGTACGCTGGAAAGCGGAATCCTGATTACCAATAGTGTTCGGCTGTCATATGACCCGGTCGGCGACGCAGGTGCTTGCTCATCTGCCGGGTCTCTTTCAGTAGCTGCTGGGTGTCGCGCACCATCTGCGGGTTACCGCACAGCATAACGTGGCTGCTCTCGGCGTTCATCGGCAGGCCGACGGCCTCTTCCAGCGCGCCGGTCTCAATCAGGAACGGGATGCGCCCCGTGAGCATGCCCGGCGCGGTTTCCCGACTGACGACTGACTGGATGCGCAGCTTGCCCGCATAGCGCGCTTCCAGCGCCTGCATCTGCGGCAGATAGCTGAGATCGGCGGCATAGCGCGCGGCGTGCACCAGTACCAGGTTTTTAAAACGATCCAGGTCTTTCCCTTCTTCGAGAATCGACAGGTACGGGCCAATGGCTGTGCCGGTGGCGAGCATCCATAGCGTGTTGCAATCCGGTACCTCTTCCAGGACAAAGAAACCAGCGGCTTCGCTGACAATCTGCACTTCGTCGCCCGGCTTCAGTGCCGCCAGCCGCGGGCTGAGCTTGCCCTCCGGAACCGTCACCAGGTAGAACTCAAGATCGGGATTACCGGGGGCGTTGACGTAGGAATAGGCGCGCTGCACGCGTTCACCGTCAATGTCCAGGCCTAGCTTGGCAAACTGACCTGCGGTAAACGGCGCAACCGGTGCGTGAACGGTGAGGCTAAACAGTGCATCAGTCCAGTTTTGTACTTTTACCACTTTACCTGTAACCCAGTTGGCCATAGCGTCTCTCCTCTCAATCCTGTTAGCGTATCTTCACCGCGACGAGAGCAGATTTCCAGCCCGAAAAGGCTGGAAAGCTCTATTGATCAAATGTTTTACAGGATGTGCAGCTGGATATCCGGATCTTTGCGATCGAGATAATGAATCGACTGAATACGGCGAATTGTGCGGGATTTGCCGCGGATCAGCAGAGTTTCGGTGGTGGCCATATTGCCTTTACGGGTGATACCGTCCAGCAGATCGCCTTTGGTGATGCCGGTCGCTGAGAAAACGACGTTGTCGCTGCGCGCCATATCGTCCAGGCGCAGCACTTTGCCTGCTTCAATGCCCATTGCTTTGCAGCGTTCCAGCTCGTTTTCGCCGATGCGGCGGTTCTCTTCGCTGTCGCCCTTCACGTGGTGACGCGCCAGCAGACGGCCGTTCATATCGCCGTCCAGCGCGCGGATCACCGCTGCGGAAACGACGCCCTCCGGCGCGCCGCCGATACCGTACATAACGTCAACTTCGCTGTCCGGCATACAGGTCAGAATAGAGGCGGCAACGTCGCCGTCGGGGATAGCAAACACGCGCACGCCCAACTTTTGCAGCTCAACAATGACCTTATCATGGCGCGGCTTGGCTAAGATGGTGACCGTTAATTCGCTCAGCGGCTTATTCAGCGCGCGGGCGATATTATGCAGGTTCTCCGCCAGCGGCAGGTTCATATCGATGGTGCCTTTCGCCCCTGGGCCGACGATCAGCTTTTCCATGTACATATCCGGCGCGTTCAGGAAGCAGCCCTTATCGCCTACCGCCATGACCGCCAGCGCGTTCGCCTGGCCCATCGCCGTCATGCGGGTGCCTTCGATGGGATCGACAGCGATATCTACCGCATCGCCGTGGCCGGTACCGACGCGCTCGCCGATGTACAGCATCGGCGCTTCGTCGATTTCGCCTTCGCCAATCACGATGGTGCCGTCGATGTTGATCAGGTTGAGCATAATACGCATGGCGTTGACGGCGGCGCCGTCGGCGGTGTTTTTATCACCACGGCCTAACCACTTGTAGCCTGCCAGCGCGGCGGCTTCGGTGACGCGCGAAAATTCGATGGCCAGTTCTCGTTTCATAATCCACTCATCTGAATAAAAATTATGCGCAGCGTGGCGAGATGACGTTCGCGCTACGCGTTGGAATAGCGTTCGGTTTCCGGCATCCAGCGCTCAATCAGGGCCTGGGCCTGCTGGGGATAGCGTTCGTGAATATGGCGGGCGATGCGCTGAACTTCCGGGATCATGGCCTGATCGCGCAATAAGTCCGCAACTTTAAATTCAGCATTGCCGGTCTGACGGGTGCCAAGCAGCTCGCCGGGACCGCGAATTTCCAGGTCTTTTTGGGCGATGACGAAACCGTCGTTGCTATCGCGCAGAACCTGCAGGCGCTTCTGGGCGGTTTTTGAAAGCGGCGATTTGTAGAGTAGCACGCAGTGGGAAGCTACCGCGCCGCGCCCGACGCGGCCTCTGAGCTGGTGCAGTTGAGCCAGGCCCAGACGCTCCGGGTTTTCGATGATCATCAGACTGGAGTTGGGCACGTCCACACCGACTTCAATCACCGTGGTGGCGACCAGCAGATGCAGCTCGCCCTGCTTGAATGCGCTCATCACCGCCTGCTTCTCGGCGGACTTCATGCGCCCGTGCACCAGGCCGATATTCAGCTCCGGCAGCGCGAGCTTCAGCTCTTCCCAGGTGGCTTCCGCCGCCTGGGCTTCCAGCAGATCCGACTCTTCAATCAGCGTACAGACCCAGTAGGCCTGACGACCTTCGTGGGTGCAGGCGTTGCGCACGCGGTCAATAATATCGCTGCGGCGGGTATCCGGAATAGCCACCGTAGTGACCGGCGTACGGCCCGGCGGCAGTTCATCGATGACCGAGGTGTCGAGATCGGCATAAGCGGTCATCGCCAGGGTTCGTGGAATCGGCGTGGCGGTCATAATCAACTGGTGCGGGTGAAAACCCTGCTGTTGGCCTTTTTCCCACAGCGCCAGCCGCTGATGGACGCCAAAACGGTGCTGTTCGTCGATAATCACCAACGCGAGGCCGTTAAACTGGACCTGCTCCTGAAAGATGGCGTGGGTCCCGACAATCATCTGCACCTGTCCGCTGGCGATCGCCTCCTGCTGCGCCAGGCGCGCTTTGCCTTTTTGTTTGCCCGCCAGCCAGCCAACCTCAACGCCCAGCGGTTCGAACCAGCTGCGGAAATTATTGGCGTGCTGTTCAGCCAGCAGCTCGGTCGGTGCCATTAGCGCCACCTGTTTGCCGTGGGCGATGGCGCGCAGGGCGGCAAGCGCGGCAACCAGGGTTTTACCGGAACCCACGTCACCCTGCACCAGACGCATCATCGGCACGTCCAGCGCCATATCGCGCTCGATTTCAGCCGTCACGCGCGCCTGCGCGCCGGTCGGCGTAAAGGGGAGGGAGGCCAGCAGCTTGTCTTTTAACGTGTCGTTAGCGCTAAGCGCGAGGGCGTGATAGCGCTGGGCGCCTGCCCGCAGCGCCAGCATGCTGAGGTTATGCGCCAGCAGCTCTTCCAGAATTAAGCGCCGCTGGGCTGGATGTTTACCGCTTTCCAGCTCGCCAAGCTGTAACGTGGGCGGCGGGCGATGCAGGGTGCGTAAGGCGTCCGGCAGGCTCATCATCCCCTGGGCCAACTCCGGCGGCAGCAGCTCGGCGATAGCGCAGGTTTCAAGCAGCTCCAGCGCCTGGTCAGTGAGCTTGCGCAGCGTAGCCTGCTTGATGCCTTCGGTGGTGGGATAAACCGGGGTCAGCGTTTCCTGTAAATCAGGCGTACTCATGTCGCCCTGAACCCGATATTCCGGGTGGATCATCTCCGCTCCGTGCTTACCGCGCTTCGCTTCGCCGTAGGCCAGTACGCGGCGCCCGGTTGCCAGGCTGTTTTTCATCGCCGCGCTGAAGTTAAAAAAGCGCATGGTGAGGATGCCGGAACCGTCGCTTATCTGGCAGGTCATCATCCGGCGGCCGCCGAAAGTGATATTGCAGTTGAGAACTTCGCCTTCAACGGTGGCGTAAACGCCGGGCAGCAGTTCGCCGATTTGATACAGATGGGTGCGGTCTTCGTAGCGTAGCGGCAGGTGCAGGAGCAGATCCTGTACCGTATGCAGGCCAATCTTTGCCAGTTTACTACTCTGGGCCGCGCCAACGCCCGTCAGGGAGTTGAGCGGCACCGCATCCAGCAGACGGCCCTGCATGATTACTTCGCCGCCTGCATGGTGGCCCACCACGCGGCATCGGCTTCGACTTCGCCCTGCTCGTTGATGTGGGGGTAGGGGAGACCTTTGCGTTTTGCGACCCTCGCCAGCACCGGATAGCCGCCCTCAAACAGCAGGCGCTGCTGGTCTTCTTCCGGCAGCATGCTGTTCTCGCGCTGGTACATGCCGGCGTTCTGCCGCTGGCGCTGGGCTTCATAGAGGATAAGCGCTGAGGCGACGGAAACGTTCAGCGACTGCACCATGCCAATCATTGGAATGATGATGTCCTGGTCCGCCAGGTCTAACGCTTCCTGCGTAATGCCGGTTTTCTCCTGCCCCATCAGGATACAGGTAGGGCGGGTATAGTCGATTTCACGGAAATCAACGGCTTTATCAGAGAGATGGGTCGCCAGGATCTGCATTCCCTGGCCTTTTAAATGCGTGACGGCCTCGCCAATAGTACGGTGGGTTTTAACCTGCACCCAGCTATTGCTGCCGGCCGCCGCAGAGGCCATGGTACGCATACGGCTGCCCGGCCAGATGGCGTGCACTTCATGCACGCCAACGGCGTCAGCCGTACGAATGACCGCAGAGACGTTATGAGGTTTGTGGACCTGCTCCATGCAGACCGTCAGGTCAGGCTGACGCCTGGCGAGCATCTCGCAGATACGCGCATAACGCTGTAAATTCATTACACTTCATCCTTCGAATGACTCTTTAATCGCTGCGGATTACTCGGCCCATCCCTGGGCCTCGCCCCTTGCGGGGCTGCTGTAAGCAGCGTTCAAATCCGCTCCCGGCAGATTTGTCATTCGCTTGCCGCCTTGATGCAATTCGAATGATTTTGTGTCAGAGCTAGTTTCGGTTACGGGTGACTTTTATCACATCCGGCATGACGCGAATTTTGCGCATAATATTCGCCAGATGCACGCGGTCGCGCGCGGTGAGGCGAATAAAGGCGCTGTAAACGCGGCCATCTTTCTCTTCCGTATTCAGGCTTTGGATATTGGAAGAGGCGGTGTTGATCGCGGCGGTAAGATTCGCCAGGGCACCCTGATGGTTGAACATGTCCACCTTGATTTCGGTGATAAATTCCTGCGCCGTCTCTTTGTCCCACTCGACCGCCATAAATTTCTCCGGCTCTTTCTGATAGCCGCGAATGTTACGACAGGACTCATGGTGGATGACCAGGCCTTTGCCCGGACTAACGTGCGCAATAATCGGGTCGCCGGGGATCGGACGGCAGCATTTGGCAAAGGTGATCAGCACGCCATCCGCGCCTTTAATCGGCAGATGGTTATGGCCGACAGGCGCCGGCTGTACAGGCACGGCGGTAGTTTCACCCTGCTGTAGGTTTTTGGCCACCACGACGCTCATGGCGTTGCCGAGGCCGATTTCGGCCAGCAGATCGTCAAGCGTGGTCAGCTTCATGCGCTCAATTTCACGCTGAATATTCTCTGGCGGAATCTCCGCCAGCTTACGGCTACCGCCGAGGGCGTGGTTGAGCAGGCGGCGTCCGAGGCTAACGGAATCGTCGCGCTTGAGGTTTTTCAGCAGCTGGCGAATTTTGGCGCGCGCTTTCGAGCTGACGACAAAGTTCAGCCACGCGGCGTTCGGGCGTGCGCCCGGCGCGGTGATGATTTCCACCGTTTGGCCGCTGGAGAGCGACTGCGATAGCGGATAGGGCTGGCGGTCGACGCGCGCGCCGACGCAGGCATGGCCGATATCGGTATGCACCGCGTAGGCGAAGTCCACCGGCGTCGCGCCAGCGGGCAGTTCGACAATGCGCCCTTCCGGGGTGAAAACGTAAATCTCATCCGGGAACAGATCGGATTTCACGCTCTCAATGAATTCAAATGAACTACCGGCGCTCTGCTGAAGCTCCAGCAGGCTCTGCATCCAGCGCTGGGCGCGGATTTGCGCCGTGGTGCTGCTCTCGCCGCCGTGCTCTTTATAAGCCCAGTGCGCCGCAACCCCCATTTCCGCCATCTGGTCCATGTCTTCGGTACGAATTTGTACCTCAACCGGGACGCCGTGCGGGCCGATCATCGAGGTGTGCAAAGATTGATAGCCGTTCGCCTTTGGAATGGCAATGTAGTCTTTGACGCGACCCGGACGCGGCTTGTAAAGGCTGTGCATCTGGCCTAGCACGCGATAGCAGGTGTCAGAATCATGGACAATCACGCGGAAGGCGTAGATATCCATAATCGAGTGAAAACGCTGCTCTTTGAGCACCATCTTGCAGTAGATGGAGTACAAATGCTTTTCACGGCCGCTTACGCGACAGGGAATTCCCGCTTCCTGCAGGCGCCCTTCGATTTCGGAGAGGATCTTTTGAATCATCTCTTTACGGTTACCGCGCGCCGCTTTGACCACCTCTTTAATGACGCGGTAGCGGTTAGGATACAGCGCCTCAAAGCCCAGCTCTTCGAGCTCGGTTTTGATGTGATGAATACCTAAACGGTGCGCCAGAGGGCTGTAGATTTCCAGCGTTTCGCGGGCAATGCGGCGACGCTTATCCGGGCGCAATGAGCCCAGCGTACGCATGTTATGGGTGCGGTCAGCAAGCTTGATAAGGATGACGCGGATATCCTGCACCATCGCCATAATCATTTTGCGAAAGTTTTCGGCCTGTGCCTCTTTTTTGTCGCGAAACTTAAGCTTATCAAGTTTTGATACCCCCTCTACCAGTTCAGCAACGCTTTTACCAAAAAGCTGTTCCATGTCCTGGTAGGTGGCGGGGGTATCTTCTATCACGTCGTGCAGCAGAGCGGCCATCAGCGTTTCGTGGTCGAGTTTCATCTCGGCCAGGATACAGGCTACCGCTACCGGGTGCGTGATATAGGGTTCACCGCTTGAACGTGTCTGGCCCTCGTGAGCGTCACGTGCAACGAGATAAGCCTGCCGAAGACGTTTAATTTGCTCTTCGGGCAGGTAGTTTTGAATCAGCTGATTCAGGCTTTCAAACAGATACAAGGGCGACCCGCAGTGTGATTAACGACGACCTTCAGCAATAGCGGTAACGGCTTGTAATTCAGCGGCTTCCTGCTCTTGCTGTTCCTGGCGCTCACGAACGTCGAGGATCTTATTGTTGATCAAACCCTCTTCGATTTCGCGCAGTGCGATAACGGTAGTTTTATCGTTTTCTTCCGGTACCAGCGGATCCTTTCCGCCTACCTGCATCTGACGAGCGCGACGCGCGGCGACCAGCACCAGGTCAAAACGGTTACCAATTTTCTCTACAGCGTCCTGAACAGTTACGCGTGCCATACTTAAAATGCTCCACAGGTGAAGAAATGACTGGGCATAATACTGAATGTGGGTTCAGTCTGCCAACAGTTTGGTGATTAAAGCGCCATGTCGCTGCTTTTGGCGGCTCATGCGCAGACGTTCGGCGCGAATAATAATTTTCAGATCGCTCAGCGCGGTATCAAAATCATCATTCACAATCAGGTAATCATATTCCGCGTAATGGCTCATTTCTGCAACTGCCTGCGCCATACGTTTCGCGATAACCTCTTCGCTATCCTGACCGCGGCCGCGCAGGCGACGATCAAGCTCATCTTTTGACGGCGGCAGAATAAAAATACTGCGCGCGCCGGGCATTCTGTTGCGGATTTGCTGCGCGCCCTGCCAGTCGATATCAAGGAAGACGTCGACGCCGGTCGCCAGTACCTGCTCGATAGCTTCGCGCGAGGTGCCGTAATAGTTGCCAAAGACTTCTGCATGTTCAAGAAAAGCGTCTCTGCCAATCATCGTTCTGAATTCGTCGTGATTCACAAAGAAATAGTGTTCACCGTGCACTTCACCCGGACGCGGAGCGCGTGTGGTATGCGAAACAGAAACCTGAGAGTCGTACAACGGTTGGGTTTTTAATAAAGCCTGAATCAGGCTGGATTTACCCGCGCCGCTAGGGGCGGAAACAATATAAAGCGTGCCTTGAGCCATGAGTGTCTTTTGTATGTGATGGTCGAAATAGAGCTTACATACGAGCCTATTATACACGGCGGCGCAGCGTGACGCAGTCCCTGTCACACTTTTTGCGTTCTTTCTTTCATTTTGCTTGCTGTTTTCCTGATTTCTCCGTGCGTTGCAGAAACAACGCAGAAAAGCCGGAAGCATGCTCGCAGCGTTAAAAATCCCCTCTCGCCGATGAAAATAAGCCTGCGGCACAATCCACGGTGAGAAAACAGGAGGGCATCGCGATGCAAAAAGGAGTCTGGGCGCTGGTGCTGTGGATGCTGGTGGGATACGGGCAGGCAGCCTGCCCCGCGTGGCCGCAGGCCAGGGCTGAACAGGAAATCGAACGTCTTGGTCAGCGGATAACTGAATGGAATAACGCCTACTGGCAGCAGGGGAGCAGTACGGTAAGCGATGAAGTCTATGACCAGCTTGCGGCGCGGCTGGCATACTGGCAGCGCTGCTTCGCCAGCGAGACCCCCGCTCGCTTTGCGCTTCCGTCGCTAAGGGGAGATATCAGACATCCGGTAGCGCACACCGGCGTGCGTAAACTGGCGAATCAAGCCGACGTGGCGCGCTGGATGCGCGGCCAGTCCAGCCTGTGGGTACAGCCGAAAGTCGATGGCGTCGCGGTCACGCTCGTATATCGGCAAGGGCGTTTGACGCAGGCGATAAGCCGGGGTAACGGCTTGACCGGAGAAGACTGGACGGCCAGGGTCTTGCAGATCCCCTCCGTTCCTAAAACTTCTGATGGCTTACTCGCGAATAGCGTGCTGCAAGGCGAGCTGTTCCTGCTCCGCGAGGGGCATGTGCAAAAGCGAATGGGCAGCATGAACGCGCGGGCAAAAGTAGCCGGCATGATGATGCGACAGGAGGCGCAAGCGGAGCTTGATAGGCTGGGCATCTTTATCTGGGCGTGGCCAGATGGTCCAGAGGATATGGAACAGCGGCTGGCGCTGCTGCGGCAGGGCGGCTTTCTTTACAGCGCGCTTTTTTCGCATCCTGTCGCGGATGCGCAGCAGGTTGAACGGTGGCGCCAGCGTTGGTTAACTTCACCGCTGCCTTTTGCCACCGATGGCGTTGTGGTGCGGCGGGCGAAAGAGTCCCCCGGGCGTTTCTGGGCGCCGGGTCAGGGCGATTGGGTTATCGCCTGGAAATATCCGCCTGCCTCGCGGGTTATGGAGGTTCGCGGTATCAGCTTCAGCACCGGTCGTAGCGGTAAAATAGCCGTGGTGGCGCTCCTGGAGCCGCAGCTGCTGGACGATAAGCGCGTGCAGCGGGTGAACATCGGCTCGGTATCCCGCTGGCACAATCTGGACATCGGTATTGGCGATCAGCTGCAAATCAGCCTTGCCGGGCAGGGGATACCGCGCATCGATTCGGTCGTCTGGCGCACGGCTCAGCGTAATAAACCCCAGCCACCGGCGGCGCGTTTCAATGCCTTAACCTGCTATTTCGCCACCCCAGAGTGCGCGGAGCAGTTTCTCTCGCGGCTGGTCTGGCTCTCATCCCGATCGGTTCTCGATATTGACGGCGCGGGGGAAACGCTGTGGCGGTCCCTGCATGATGCGCGCGGCATGGAGCATCTCTTCTCATGGCTGGCGTTTACGCCGGAGCGGCTGCAATCCATCCCGGGCATCTCTGCGCAGCGTGGGCAGCGGCTGTGGCATCAGTTCAATCTTGCGCGCGAACGGCCTTTCCTGCGCTGGATACAGGCAATCGGCGTGCCCATACCGAAGACGGCATTTGCCGGGCTGAAGGAGGATGACTGGCGACAGATACAGGATCGCAACGAAGAGCAGTGGCGACGCCTGCCGGGCATCGGGGAAGAACGGGCGCGGCAGCTGGTGACGTTCTTGCATCATCCGGATGTCGCCGCGCTAGCGAAGTGGCTAAGCGGGCAACACGTTCCGGGATTCTGAAAGCACTAATGTGCGCTATGGTTGTAATTAAACACCGGCAGGCCCAGCTTCCAGCGCAGCGCCAGCATGCGGGCGGTAAAGCCGAACAGCAGGGTGGAGATAACCACCACATCGTGATTGCTGACGTAATGCTGGAGCGCGATATAAAGCACCGCGGCGGCGAATGATACCCCGGCGTACAGCTCTTTCTGGAACACCAGCGGGATGCGCTTGCAGAACATATCGCGCAGCACGCCGCCAAAGACGCCGGTGATCACGGCGGCAATGGAGGCGATGACCGGGCCCTGGCCCATATCCAGCGCGATCTGGGCGCCAATGATAGAAAACACGATCAGGCCGAGCGCATCAAGCACCAGAAACAGACGGCGCAGATGCGGCATCACCGGCGCGGCAATCGTGGTCAGGACCGCGGCGACGGCGACAATAATCACGTATTCAGGGTGCTGCACCCAGCCCAGCGGGTAGTGGCCAAGCAAAATATCGCGCACTGAACCGCCTCCGAGAGCCGTCGCGGTGGCAATAATAATGACGCCAAACGTATCCATACGGCGGCGTCCGGCAGCCAGCGCGCCGGTCATGGCTTCCGCCGTAATCCCAATCAGATAAAGAATATGAAGCAGCATAAATCCCCCACGGTGATGGCGGAAGGTTAACGATTTGTGCTCAGGATCACGATTGAGATTTTCTAAAGTGAATGCATTTAACCTGATTAAACTAATGCACGATAGGTTTAAATTGGCTGAATTTAACGGTTTATTTTTCATTTATTCATTTTTATTGATTATAAAAAGTAATGTGAAAGCCGTCGATGCGTATCGGTATTGAAAACGCGATGAATACCTGTTGTTTAACTCCCAACCTTTATCCTTTTATTTTCCTCCTTCAAGGCCTGAGAAAATGACTGTAGCAGCTGGCAATAAAAACTATCTCACCCGCCTGATTGCTGTTGTGCTGACGGGGCTGCTTGCCGGTCTATCAGGCATGGTTCTGGCGCTGATTTTACACGCGATTCAGCACCTGGCCTTTGGCTACAGCCCCGGGCAGATCGTGAGCGCGGAGTCATTTTTAGAGGGCGTCACGGATTCATCCTGGCCTCGTCGCATCTCGGCCATTGTGGCGGGGGGAGCCATCGCAGGATTTGGCTGGTGGCTCCTTGGGCGCTATGGGCAGAAGCGAGTCTCAATAGCGTCAGCGGTGGCGAATCCTTCCGTGCCAATGCCTGCGGGTACCACAACGATTCATGCCCTGTTGCAGATTGTCACCGTGGCGCTGGGTTCTCCGCTTGGTCGCGAAGCGGCTCCCCGGGAAATGGGCGCGCTGGGAGCGGGGATGGTGGCGCGTAAGCTGGGGCTGACGGCGGATGAAACCCGAACGCTGGTTGCCTGCGGCGCCGGTGCGGGCCTGGCGGCGGTGTATAACGTCCCGCTGGCCGGTGCGTTATTCAGCCTTGAGGTCATGCTGCTGTCGTTTAGCTGGGAAAAAACGCTGGCGGCGATGATTACCTCGGCGATTGCCGCGTGGACGGCAACGCTCGGGTTAGGCGAGGAATCGCAATACCATTTTGCTTCCGACATCCTGCCGCATTCATTTCTCTGGTGGGCAATTATCGCCGGCCCCATTCTTGGCGCCGGGGCCTGGCTCTTCCGCAAAGCGACCAGCACGGCGCGCTCGCGGGTCCGAAGCAACTGGCAGATGCCGGTTTTCTGTCTACTGGCGTTTTCTCTGCTCGCCGTCCTCAGCCTCTATTTCCCCCAGCTTCCGGGAAACGGTAAAGGACCTATGCAGCTGGCTCTCAACGATGAACTGGGTTTCCCCGGGGCGGCGATGCTGCTGGCGCTAAAAATGGTGGTGATTCTGGCGGTGCTGCGCGGCGGCGCGGAAGGCGGCCTGCTGACGCCGGGGCTGGCGGTCGGCGGCCTGACCAGCCTGCTGCTGTGTATGCTCTGGCAACAGCTGCTTCCCGGCGGAGATTACGGCAGTTTTGCTCTCGTCGGCGCGGCGGCGTTTCTCGCCGCATCCATGCAGATGCCGCTCACAGCGGTCGCGCTGGTGATGGAGTTCACCCACATGGATCACAGCTATCTGGCACCTACGCTGCTGTGCGCCGCAGGGGCATTTTTAACCTGCCGGATATTGGACAAAAACTACGGCTTCTGAAACGCAGCGAAAATAAAAGGCCATGATTTACCATGGCCTTTTGTCTGAGCATGATGTGGCGGGCGGGGAACCGTTACTCGATGTTCTGGATCTGCTCGCGCATTTGTTCGATCAGCACTTTCAGCTCAATGGCGGAGTTCGTCACTTCGGCATTGATTGATTTAGACGCCAGGGTGTTCGACTCGCGGTTGAACTCTTGCATCATAAAGTCGAGACGGCGACCGACCGCTTCTTTCTTCTTCAGGATATTCCACGTTTCTTTCACGTGTGCTTCCAGACGATCCAGCTCTTCGGCGACGTCTATACGCTGCGCCATCAGCACCAGCTCCTGCTCGAGGCGGTTGTTTTCCAGCTGCACTTCCGCATCTTCCAGCTTGGCAACCAGACGCTCGCGTTGCCACTGTAAAATTTCCGGCATATGGGCGCGCACTTTAGCCACTTCGGCCGTCACGCCGTCGAGACGCTGTTCGATCAGCGCTTTCAGCGCCTGGCCTTCGGTTTCGCGGGCGACGATAAAGTCATCCAGCGCGCCGTTTAACGCGCCCAGGATTTCGGCGGCAATGGCGTCCAGATCCTGCTCATGAGCTGACATTACGCCCGGCCAGCGCAGAATATCGACTGGATTGATTTCGCCTTCGTCGCTCTGCATTTTGACCCAGTTGGCGGCGTTAACCAGCTGCTTTGCCAGTTTCTCGTTGAGGATCAGCTCGCCCTGCGCGCTCGGGTCCTGCTCAAAACGCAGGGTACATTCGACTTTACCGCGGGTCAGACGGGAACGAATACGTTCACGCACCACGGGCTCCAGGCTACGGAACTGCTCCGGCAGGCGGAAGTAGGTTTCCAGATATCGTTGGTTTACCGAGCGCAGTTCCCACGCGGCGCTACCCCATTCACCCTTGATTTCACGCCGGGCGTAGGCGGTCATACTGCGGATCATAGACGTTCCTGTTTTTAAAGGAGAGTGGGGTGGATTATAGCTTTCGAGGCCTTATCAGGATAGGAATAAGCGCGCATTATCCGTATAATGCGCAGCCACATTCGTTTCAAGCCGGAGAACACCATGCGTCCAGCAGGCCGTAGCGCTAATCAAGTGCGCCCAGTAACCCTGACCCGTAACTACACAAAACACGCAGAAGGCTCCGTGCTGGTCGAATTTGGTGACACGAAAGTATTGTGCACCGCTTCTATTGATGAAGGCGTGCCGCGCTTTCTGAAAGGCCAGGGCCAGGGGTGGATCACCGCTGAATACGGCATGCTGCCGCGTTCTACCCACACGCGTAACGCGCGTGAAGCCGCAAAAGGTAAGCAGGGCGGACGCACCATGGAAATCCAGCGCCTGATCGCGCGTGCGCTGCGCGCTGCAGTTGACCTGAAAGCGCTGGGTGAGTTCACCATCACGCTGGACTGCGACGTGCTGCAGGCAGACGGCGGCACCCGTACCGCGTCTATCACCGGAGCCTGCGTGGCGCTGGCCGATGCGCTGAATAAGCTGGTCGCGGCCGGTAAGCTGAAAACCAACCCGATGAAGGGAATGGTGGCGGCGGTCTCCGTGGGTATCGTGAATGGCGAAGCGATTTGCGATCTGGAATACGTTGAAGATTCCGCGGCGGAAACCGATATGAACGTGGTGATGACCGAAGATGGCCGCATCATTGAGGTGCAGGGTACGGCGGAAGGCGAGCCGTTCACCCATGAAGAACTCCTCACCCTGCTGGCATTGGCCCGGGGGGGTATCGAATCCATTGTCACGACGCAGAAAGCGGCGTTGCAAAACTAGTTTTTAAGGCGACTGAGAAGTCGCCTTTTTTTTGTCCGTAGAAAAGTAAGATGAGGAGCGAATCCATGAAACCGTATCAGCGCCAGTTTATTGAGTTTGCGCTTAACAAGCAGGTACTTAAGTTTGGCGAATTTACGCTGAAATCCGGGCGCAAGAGCCCCTATTTCTTCAACGCCGGCCTGTTTAATACCGGGCGCGATCTGGCTCTGTTAGGCCGTTTTTATGCCGAAGCGCTGGTGGATTCCGGGATTGATTTTGACCTGCTGTTTGGCCCGGCCTATAAAGGCATTCCGATTGCCACGACCACGGCGGTCGCGCTGGCGGAACACCATGACCGCGATCTGCCTTACTGCTTTAACCGCAAAGAGGCGAAGACTCACGGCGAGGGTGGAAACCTGGTGGGGAGCGCGCTGCAGGGCCGCGTGATGCTGGTGGATGATGTGATTACCGCAGGCACCGCGATTCGGGAATCGATGGAAATTATTCAGGCCAACGGTGCTGAGCTGGCCGGCGTACTGATCTCTCTGGATCGTCAGGAACGCGGACGCGGCGAAATCTCCGCGATTCAGGAAGTTGAGCGCGACTACGGCTGTAAAGTGATTTCCATCGTGACGCTGAAAGACCTGATTAGCTATCTGGAAGAGAAACCGGAAATGGCTGAACACCTGGCGTCCGTTCGCGCCTATCGCGAAGCGTACGGCGTATAAACCGCAGCCCGGCAGGCGCCGGGCTGATTCAAGCCGCTACGCTGAGAGCTGCAGGATATCAACGCGGATCACGTTCCTGTGGGAAGAGATGCAGCCTTTCTGGCTGCATAGAGACAGGCGATAATTACTTCAGCTGGGCGGCGACCAGCGGCCAGCGGGCGTCAAAATCGTCCGTCGGGCGATATTTAAATTCGCTGCGCACAAAGCGCGACAGCATCCCTTCGCAGAAGGCCAATAGCTGGCTGGCCAGCAGGGCCTCATCGACGGTAAAGCCTTCGCCTTCGCGCATTTTCTTTTCCCGCATCACCTGACGCAGCTGAACTTCAATACGCTCGAACAGCTGATTGATACGGCCCTGAAGCCGGTCCTGTTCAAACATCAGCGCATGGCCGGTCAGAATTCGTGTCAGCCCAGGATTACGCTCGCCAAACCCAAGAATCAACAGAACAATCAGCCGCAGGCGCGCTGAAGTGTCTTTTTCATCTTTTAAAATCAAATTGATGCGCGTAATCAGGCTGTCTTCAATAAATTCAATCAGGCTATCAAACATGCGGGTCTTGCTCGGGAAATGCCGATACAGAGCCGCTTCGGATACGCCAACGGACGCCGCCAGTTTCGCTGTGGTAATGCGCTGACTTCCATCGCTGGATTCAAGCATTAGCGCCAGAGATTGAAGTATTTCTTCGCGACGATTCCTTTTCGCAGTTTGTTTTTCTGCCATGTTTTAAAATACCCCTGAAAAAAAGCACTTGTCAGGCAGGCACCCACAAAGCGACCGCAAGCTGTGGCCTGCGGTGATGTTATTGCATTAGTGCGCTTTGCGATGCTGGTTCCACTTCATCCTTCAGGCTGCCTTTTTGCCGGCGACGCCCCGAAAGGTTTTTGTCTAACGCCGGGCTTATTGACGCCCTGAGTGGCCGAAGCCGCCTTCGCCGCGATCGGTGGCGTCAAAATCTTCCACCAGGTTAAATTCCGCCTGCACAACAGGCACAAACACCATTTGCGCGATGCGCTCGCCGGGTTCGATGATGAAGCTCTGCTGGCTGCGGTTCCAGACGGAAACCATCAGCTGGCCCTGATAGTCAGAATCAATCAGACCGACCAGGTTACCCAGTACGACACCGTGCTTATGGCCCAGCCCGGAGCGTGGGAGAATGACCGCGGCCAGAGAAGGATCGGCAATATGAATCGCCAGTCCGGTTGGCACGAGGGTGGTTGCGCCGGGAGCCAGCTCTACGGCGTCATCGAGACAGGCTCGCAGGTCAAGTCCGGCGGAGCCGGAGGTGGCATAGGTCGGCAGCGGAAATTGCTGACCAACGCGCGGGTCCAGAATCTTAACGTCGATTTTTTTCATCATAACGGGTAACGATCTCGTCGAGTAATAATTGGCCCAGGAGTTCCTTGCGCTCAAGTGGTAAGCGCTTATCTCCCTCCTGCCAGAAAAGGTGTAATGCATTGCTGTCGCTGTTAAATCCTTGATTTGGCTGTGAAACATCATTTGCGCAAATCAGATCAAGATTTTTGCGGGCTCGCTTTTGCCGTGCGTATTCTTCCACATTATTTGTTTCGGCGGCAAACCCAACGACGTAAGGGCGGTTGGCCTTAAGCGCAGCGACCCCTGCGACGATATCCGGATTTTTCACCATTTTCAGGGTTAATTCATCACCTTGTTTTTTAATTTTTTCTTCGGCGATGGCGACCGCGCGGTAGTCGGCGACTGCCGCACAGCCAATAAAAATCTGCTGTTGAGACGCGCTGTTTTGCACCGCGGCTTCCATTTCCAGCGCGGTGGTGACATCAATTCTGTGTACAAACGGCGGCGTAGGCAGCGAAACCGGGCCGCTCACCAGCGTGACGTTCGCCCCGCGGCGCGCGGCGGCGGCGGCAATCGCGAAGCCCATCTTACCAGAACTGTGGTTGGTGATATAACGCACCGGATCCAGCGGCTCCCGGGTGGGGCCCGCGGTAATCATGATGTTCAGATGTTGCAAATCTTTGACAGGAGAGAAATGCTGCGCGGCCATATCCACAATGGTCAGCGGGTCGAGCATCCGCCCTGGGCCAATATCGCCGCAGGCCTGGCTGCCGCTGTCCGGGCCCCAGACCAGCAGGCCGCGTGCGGCGATGACGCCAAGATTATGCTGGGTGGCGGCGGCGCGATACATCTGCTGGTTCATGGCGGGCAAGACGGCGACCGGCGACGGCGTAGCGAGACAGATCGTCGAGACGAGATCGTTGGCCATGCCTGCCGCGATGCGGGCGATTAAGTCGGCGGTGGCGGGGGCAAGAATGACCAGGTCAGCCCATTTCCCCAGCTCAATATGGCCCATTGCCGCTTCGGCGGCCGGGTCGAGCAGGCTGTCGGATACCGGATAACCGGATACCGCCTGTAAACTTAACGGCGTAATAAAGGCTTTTGCGGCTTCCGTCATGGCGACGCGGACATCCGCGCCGCGGTCACGCAGGCGGCGCACCAGTTCCGGCGTTTTATAGGCGGCAATGCCGCCGCTCACGCCAAGAACGATCTTTTTACCAGCCAGACTCATCATGATTTTTTCCTGTTGCGGTACACCAGAATTCGCGCATCTTATCACAATCCTCACGGCATCGTGTGCCTGGTAGAGATTCACTTTGCGAGGCGCCACGCAGGGACAAAACTTGCGTATCGGCGGCGCAAAAAGGCTGTGCCAGGATAGCGCGGAGTGGGAAGGAGAGGCCGTGATGGAAATACAAGAATCCCTGATGCCGAGGGAAAAGATGCAGCGCTACGGTATCGAAGTTTTGTCGGATATTGAGCTGTTGGCGCTATTTTTACGTACCGGTACCCGCACGCAGGATGTGATGACGTTTTCGCGCGAGTTGCTGCAGCGTTTTGGCTCGCTGTACGGCCTGTTATCGGCGGAGGAGTCGCAGTTTGCCGAGGTCGAAGGCATTGGCCTGGCGAAATATGCGCAGCTAAAAGGGATTGCTGAACTGGCGCGACGCTATTTTAGTCTGCGAATGACCGAAGAACCCTCGCTGGTTACCCCATCGATGACGCGGGAATTTCTGCAAAGTCAGTTAGCCGACGAAGAGCGCGAGATCTTCATGGTGATCTTTTTAGACAATCAGAACCGGGTATTGAAACATAGCCGACTTTTTTCTGGTACTCTTAGCCACGTTGAGGTGCATCCGCGAGAAATCGTACGCGAAGCCATCAAAGTGAACGCCGCCGCGGTGATCCTGGCACATAATCATCCATCCGGTAGTCCTGAGCCGAGCAAGGCCGACAGGTTGATTACCGAAAGAGTGATAAAATGTTGTCGATTCATGGATATACGTGTGCTTGATCACCTTGTAATCGGCCGCGGAGCGTACGTATCTTTTGCTGAACGCGGCTGGATTTAGCCCCGATCGCGCGATCCATCGGGATCTTTGTCTGTTCGGGACTTGAGCACATCGCCGAGTCAGCGTATACTACGCCACCTTTGAGAATCTCGGGTTTGGCATTTGGGCCTGGCAATCGAGAGTTCAATAGAACTATGCGATGACCGGGCTGTAAAGCCTGACGAGGCGCCAATACCCCATACGAAGCTCGAGCTAATTTGATTTTTGGAGAATAGACATGTCCCGAGTCTGCCAAGTTACTGGCAAGCGTCCGGTGACCGGTAACAACCGTTCCCACGCACTGAACGCGACTAAACGCCGTTTCCTGCCGAACCTGCACTCTCACCGTTTCTGGGTTGAGAGCGAGAAGCGTTTTGTCACCCTGCGCGTATCTGCTAAAGGTATGCGTGTTATTGATAAGAAAGGCATCGATACAGTTCTGTCCGAACTGCGTGCCCGTGGCGAAAAGTACTAAGTACTTAGAGGAAATAAGTCATGGCTAAAGGTATTCGTGAGAAAATCAAGCTGGTTTCTTCTGCTGGTACTGGTCACTTCTATACCACCACGAAGAACAAACGTACTAAGCCGGAAAAACTGGAACTGAAAAAGTTCGATCCAGTTGTCCGTCAGCACGTTTTATACAAAGAAGCTAAAATCAAATAATTTTAGATTCCTTGTAAAGAAAAACCCCGCCTCGGCGGGGTTTTTTGTTTCCATTTTATAGCCCTCCTTCAGTATTAATCAGTCGTCCATGTTTTCCTTTTCAATCATTAACTATATGAATGAAATGGTTTTTCTTGTCTTGAGTGCATGAGGTGTTTATTCTGCCGGTACAGAAAACCACCGACAGGGATTGTTATGGCATCTTTAATTCCGGATGTTTCATTTATTGATAATAGTGAACAGCGCACGCCTTTAATTTTGGTTCTCGATTGTTCCGGTAGTATGGATGGCCAACCTATGGCTCAGCTCAATCAGGGGCTTAAGCTCCTGGAAGAAGAGCTGAAGCAGGATGTCATCGCGGCTAAACGCGTCCGCCTGCTGGTGATTAAATACGGCGGTTATGATGAATGTGAACTGTATGGCGACTGGTGTGATGCGATGGACTTCACGGCTCCCGTACTTGAAGCCAATGGACTGACGCCAACCGGGCAGGCCGTTAGCCTGGCGCTGAGCGAAATCGAGGCAGAAAAACAGCGTCTGAAAGCAGCTGGTGTACCCTATACCCGGCCATGGCTGTTTTTGATGTCGGACGGCGAGCCTACGGACAACTGGCAAGCCGCGGCGCAGGAGTGTCGCGAAGCGCAGGCGGCAAACAAAGTCGCCGTATTCCCGATTAGCGTAGGAAAAGAAGCCACTGAATCAATGGGCCACTTCAGCCGTAGCGGCATTAACGGCGTGAAGCAGCTAAAAGGATTGCAGTTCCGCGAGCTGTTCCTCTGGCTGAGCGCCAGTATGCAGGTCGTTTCGCAGTCGACGCCGGGCGGTAAAGCACAGCTGCCGCCGACGGATAGCTGGTCAGAAATTTCGGTCTGATGCCATGAGCTGGCGCGTTTACGCTTCGTCGGTCATTGGCAGCAGCCACCGACAAAATAACCTTCCCTGTCAGGATGCTTTTTGCTATCGCAATTTGGGCGATCGCCTGGTGGCCGTCGTTTGTGACGGCGCAGGCTCCGCCGCGTATGGCGAACAGGGGGCGGCTTTGGTCAGCCGGGAGCTGGTTGAGGGGCTGGTAAAATTTACCGCCGTACCCGATGAAAATCAGCTGTCTACTCTGGTGGAGAGCGTGCGCAAGACCATTCTGAGCCAGGCGCAAGAGCGGGAACGCTCCGCAGGCGATTTTGCCTGTACTGTTGTGGCCGCGTGGCTCGGGGAGAGTGCCTCAGTGATGCTACATATCGGCGACGGTGTTGCAGCGTTGCATATTGATGCTGATGAGCACTTCTCTTTACCTGAGAACGGAGAATACGCTAACCAGACCTGGTTTCTTACCAGTCACGACTGGCGAGACCATTTACGTATAAGCCAGTTTGCTGGTCGCGCCACGCAGCTGGTGATGATGTCTGACGGCGTGCAGCCGTTCGCGCTAAACCGGCGCGGCGATGCGCTGTTCTCTCCTTTTATGGATCCTGTTTTGCGCTATTTACAGCAGGTCTCCGAGGTTAAAGGGAGCGAAGCGATATGCGCCACGCTTGACGATCCGCGCTCCTGGGCGATAACCGGTGATGACAAGACGCTTCTGGTAGCTCTGCGTCATGAAGCATAAAAAGGTTGCGACCTGCTATACCGAGCAGCGCCGCGCGGTACGTCTGGGGAAACTCATCAAGAGCGGCGGTGCGGGTAGCGTCTATTTCCTGGCGGATGACCCGGACCGCGTTGCCAAAATTTACCATCCCCATACCGATACCGGTTATTACCAGCGTAAGCTCGGCGCTATGCTGGCGCAGCGCCCGGAAATCCCTGCGCCGACAGAAGATGAGGCGATTGTTCAGCTGGCATGGCCTGATTATTTGCTTTTCGATGAGCGCAGGCGCGTCGTTGGTTTTGTTATGCCTGTTCTGGATACCCAGCGCACCATTGAGCTGGAGTACATTTTACAGGCGCGGCAGGCGAAGGCGCAGAATCTGCCGGAAGGCATCGGCGCAAAAGTGAGCCTGGCCTGTAACCTCGCAACCCTGGTATCCGCGCTGCATGCTCGGCAGCACCGGGTGATCGACATGAAGCCGATCAACCTGCGGTTTTATCGTGACAGCCTCTATATCGCGCTGCTGGACTGCGATGGCTTTAGCATCCAGGGCGTCGGTGAACGTTTCCCGGCCGGGCAGTTTACGGCGGATTACCTGGCGCCGGAGTTTCAGCGCATCGGGCAAGTACCCGGAGAACAGGAAGAGGCTCAGGATCGCTTTTCTCTGGCAGTCATTATTTTCCAACTGCTTAACCACGGTATCCATCCCTATAGCGGCCGTTCGCAAACGACGAAGGTGCCAGATGATTTACCGGGGCGTATAGGCGCTGATTGCTACGCTTACGGTATCAATGCCGCAAAAAATATCGCCCCGGTACCGGCCAGCACTCACCATCTCTTGCCGCTCGAGCTACGTAAGCTGTTCGATCGCGCTTTTAGCGATTCAGCCTCCCGACGTCCTTCCGCCGATGAATGGGCGCAGGTGCTGCGTCCTTATGCGCTACGCAGCACGCAAAAAATTATTCTCTGTAGTCAGAAGCATCAGCATTTCGCCGGAATGCCGTGCCTGGTCTGCGCGCGTGAAAAACAGCTTACTGAGGGGGTAAAACAGGCGAAGCAGCATAAAAGGACGCAAACCATTCGCCCGCGTCCTGCGCCTGTAAAACGGCAGCCTCATGCGGCGTCAGCCGCCGCGGTTCCTCGGCAGCCAGCCGTGCCGGGGCCGTTAACGCTGCTGTGGCGCAATATTCGCGGCAAAGTCCCTTCGTTTGTATGGCATGGCGCCCTGGCTCTTATTAGTACGCTGGTGATGGCCATATTAGCGCGCAATTTTACCCAACTGAGCGGTCCCTGGCATGCCTGGTACGATAACGCGGCGTTAATCCTGATTTTTGTCTGGATAACCGTGATGGGGTTGCTGGCGATTTTTCGGAGTAAGCCATAAATGATTACGCCGAAGTTAAAATACCTGCTGGTTATCTTGTCTTTGATTGCGCTTTTTGTCGCGCCGAATATGGTGCTCTTTCTCTGGTCTGCACCCTTTATGTTGGTGGATAAGCTTTCGCTTTTACCTGCGGTGCTCAACGACCCCCAGCGTGTATATCTCTATGGCCTGTGGCTGGGGGGAATGCTCTATTTTTCCGCCCTGATGTGGGTGGCGGTTACCCGGCGTAATAAAGGTTATCTGGCAGCCGCCGTGGCGCAGGTTGTTTTTGTCGTGGGGATCACGTTATTCAATGTCCCCATCGGCGAGCAGAACCAGCGGCGCTGGCACAGTATGAATCAGCTGGAATCATCCGCCTGGCAGGGATTTCTCTATGATCGCCATGCCCGTTTTATTCAGATAACCTTGGGCGGAGAGCCGTTTAATCAGCATCAGATTATTGAGCAATTTCTCGCGCAGAAAAGACCGCTGGCGGAGCTGCCGCTTGGCTGGAGTGAAGAAGATGCCGCCGCTGCCGATGCGCTCTGGCAACAGGCATTGGGCTATCCTGAGCAAGAGGCAAAAGCCCTTCCGAAGATGGATGATTATTTGTCCTGGATGCCGGACCGTGGCGATCTGACGCTGGCTGCGGCCGTCCTGACGCTGGCCACGGATGCCAATAAATCGCTGGCTGAAAGCGCGTTTCGTCGGGCAATCGCTATTGTGCCGGAAAACCCTGACGCCTGGCTGGGTTGGGCATTAGCGCTGATTCAGTCCCGGGATGATGAGCGGGTGCGAAATTCGCAGTTTCAGCCGCTTACGCAAAGCATCACCAGCGGATTATTGATGGCGGAGGGCCTGAAGGATAGCCCGCGCCAGCCTGCGCTACAGCAGCGGTTAGAGGAGTATATCGCGCAAATGCCGGCAGAAGATCGGCAAATCCTGCAAATTCTGCGGGCCAGAATGCAGAGCCATTCCTGCGATTTGCCACTGGACAGCTATGCCTCGGAAAAGGGTGAGGCTGGTAAGGTACTGCCTTTATCGAAACCGATCCTGTTTAAACAAGGCCCTGTGCATAGCGTCAGCCCGGTTAACGAGCGCTTTCCCGGACACGTGAGTATTGAGGCCGAAAGATATGGAATCGCCAAAGAGACGTTGTCTCCGATGCTCTATCCGGCGATATATAAATTTATCAAGTCGGCGACGACGGTGCTCTCGGTGGATACTCACGTTAGCGGCGATCTGTTAAACGTGGTGGTTGAATGCAGTAGCGGCGTTCCAGAGTTTGATAAGGCTGCGCTGCACTACGCGCAGCAGTGGCGTTTTCACGCTAACCCGCAGGGAAGGCGTTTGCTGATACCAGTGACGTTTATCAGCGATCGTCTGCCTCCTGAGGAACACTATCGGGAGATGGAAACACGGGCGATGCGTATCGCCCGGCTGGCGGCCCGGCATAATAAAGCCGGGATGGAAACTGCCGCGCAAGAGATGACCGCGCAATTCACCCGGATGAAAGCGCTCTTTCCGCAGAAGAAGCTCAGCGCGGAAGAGGCGCGAAATTTGCAGCTCGTCTACTTCAAAAAGCGGGATAAAAGTACCAAAAGCCGAATGGAAGCCTTCACTGAAATGACCGAGGCGATGGAGGCCCTGGTTGATACGCATCCGTACTACGCGCCGCTATTGAAGGATCTGGCGCTGCGAAAGAGCTTTGCTTCTTTTGAAGAGAATCGGGCAACGTGGGCACAGCTGCTGGCGCTGGCTCCGGAAGACCCGCAGGTATGGATGGCCTGGGGTAGTCTGTGGGCCGAGCATGACCCCGAGCTGTACATTGGTGCGATGATCTATTCCCTGTTGCTACAGCCCCTCGTCGCGGATACCGAGCAGAAATTAGCCGATATCAAAACTAAGCTGCTGATGCGGGTTGGCATGGGTGAACGTAATGCGATTCTTTCAGCAAAAGTGTACGCGGATTATGTCGATATCCTCGGGGAAAGAGCGAAAGGTGAAGATACCGCAAAGGCCGGAGACATCTTACCGGCGAGCAAAATGCTGGACCGTCATGAAACCATTGTTGCCGGTGACTTTCCGGTGAGTATGGCAGTTGATATCGATCGGAATGAGGTGTTAAACGCGCCTTTCTTCAATGTTGAATGGAAGACGCCGCAGGCGCAAGGAGACAAACGCGCTGAGCTGAGTGTTGATATTGATAAAAATGGCGCTCCGACGCTGGTGCTGGTGAGCAAAAGCAGCGAAGTGGAAGAGTATGATGCACGGGCGATCGATATGTTTTGGCGCTGGAAATTCAAGCCGCAGCCTGACGGCAGGAGAATAACTATCCGAGTGAATTTTCAGCACTAAACGCTTCGTTACCTCCTGAAAGAGGTAAAATAGGAGCGCCTGCTGTTTTAACATGAGAAAAATATGCCTGAATTACCTGAAGTAGAAACCAGTCGCCGCGGCATTGAGCCGCACCTGGTGGGAGCCACCATCCTGCACGCCGTTGTGCGCAACGGGCGCCTGCGCTGGCCCGTTTCTGAAGAGATCTATCGTCTGAGCGACGTTCCGGTGCTCAGCGTACGCCGCCGTGCTAAATATCTGCTGCTGGAGCTGCCCGACGGCTGGATTATCGTCCACCTCGGCATGTCCGGCAGCCTGCGTATCCTCAGCGAAGAGCTGCCCGCGGAAAAACACGATCACGTAGACCTGGTGATGAGTAACGGCAAGGTCCTGCGCTATACCGATCCGCGCCGCTTTGGCGCCTGGCTGTGGACTAAAGAGCTGCAAGGCCATCCGGTGCTGGCGCATCTGGGGCCGGAGCCGCTGAGCGATGAGTTCAACGCCGATTATCTGCAGGCGAAGTGCGCGAAGAAGAAAACCGCGATTAAGCCCTGGCTAATGGATAATAAGCTGGTGGTCGGGGTGGGCAATATCTACGCCAGCGAATCGCTCTTTTCGGCGGGCATTCATCCCGACAGGCTGGCTTCTTCTCTATCGCGGGAGGAGTGCGAGCAGCTGGTGAAAGTGATTAAGCTGGTCCTGCTGCGCTCCATCGAACAGGGCGGGACGACGCTGAAAGATTTCCTGCAAAGCGACGGTAAACCGGGCTACTTTGCCCAAGAGCTGCAGGTGTATGGCCGCAAGGGCGAGCCGTGCCGCATTTGCGGGACGCCGGTTATCGGCAGTAAGCACGCCCAGCGGGCGACGTTTTATTGCCGCCAGTGTCAGAAGTAAAGTGCGGGGGTTACCGTGAACCCCGCTAAGCGCAGCGCGAGCGGGGGAGTGCATGGGTAAAAAACTTTACTACAGCTTCTTCAGTAGCGCCTGGTGAACGTTTGCCGGCAGAAAGTGAGAGACATCGCCCTGGTGGCGCGCCACTTCTTTTACCAGCGAAGAGGAGATAAACGACCACTCTTTGCACGGCATCAGAAACACGCTCTCCAGCGTCGGCATCAAATGACGGTTCATATGCGCTAGCTGCATCTCATATTCAAAATCCGCCACCGCCCGCAGGCCGCGAATTAAAATATTCGCCTGCTGCGCGCGGGCGAAGTTGGCCATTAAATCGCTGAAGCCAATAACCTCAACGTTGACCAGATGCGCCGTTGCCTGGGTGGCCAGCGCGATGCGCTCGTCGAGAGTGAACATCGGCTTTTTGCTCGGGCTGGCGGCGATAGCCAGCAGCACTTTATCGAACATGCTGGCCGCGCGGGTGACGATATCGATATGGCCGTTGGTGATAGGGTCGAAGGTTCCCGGATAGATCGCTTTTGTGCTCATAATGACACTTTCTCCGAGTAGCCGCGGCTCAGGGCCCACAGCTCGGTGTATTTATTAAACGTATATTGCGCGTTGACCACCGCCAGCAGCCAACCTTGTTTCCCATCCAGAAAGCCCCCGCGCAGCAGCAGCGTTTTAACAAAAGCGCCCAGCGTATGGCCGAAGATAGCGGCCAGCGAGGTCTTCTTCCCTCTTTGATGGCGCTCCTGCGCCCAGGCGGCGGCGTAGGCCAGCTGCTTTTGCTGAAAGCCGGAAAAATCGCGGCAGGTCAGATGCAGCAGGTCGCCCGCGAGTTCGATAACCTGCGCGCCCTGGGCGTCGAGAGATTCGTGGACCAGATTATCGTTATAGCGGTAACGGTCGCGTTCGTACAGGCGCATCACGCGGTCGGGGTACCATCCGCTGTGGCGCATAAAGCGGCCAAGGAAATAGTTGCGCCGGGCGATGCTGTATATCGCGCCGGTTTGCGGCGCGGCCAGCACGCTGCGGATGGACTGCTCAAGCTCCGGGGTCACGCGCTCGTCGGTATCGATCATCAGCACGTAGTCGCCGGTGGCGTAGGCCTGGGCGCGCTGGCGCTGAATGCCGTAGCCCTGCCAGTCGCGGTTGATATGTACCTGAACGCCCTGGCTGCGGGCGAGTTCGACGGTGTTGTCGTTGCTGCCGGAATCCAGCAGCACTATCTCATCGGCCCAGCTTACCGAGGCCAGACAATCAGGCAGCAGATCTGCCGCGTTTTTGGCGATCATCACGACCGAGAGGCGAGGCGACATCAGTGGCTCCGCTGCGGCAGGTAGGGTTGTAGTAACTGTAGCAGACGGGAGAGCGCGCCCTGGTTTTGGTGCAGAACTTCCACCGCGTGACGGCCGTACCACAGACGGTAATCTTCATCGGTTAGCAGGTTAGACACCTGCGTTACCAGCGAGTCGGCGTCGGTGACGGTAATCAGTCCATCGTCCTGCTGCAGCTTGGCGCAGATATCTTTGAAGTTGAACGTGTACGGACCCATCAGTACCGGTATCGCATGGGCGGCGGGCTCCAGCGGGTTATGGCCGCCGCGTTCTACCAGGCTGCCGCCGACAAACGCGAGGTCGGCAATACCGTACAGCAGCATCAGCTCGCCCATGGTATCGCCAATCACCACCTGGGTACTGTTCGACGGGATTTCGCCGGTGCTGCGCAGGGTGTAGCTCATTCCCGCTTTCTGCACCATCTCGCGGGCGTCGCTGAAGCGCTCCGGATGGCGAGGGACAAGGATCAGCAGCAGGTTGGGGAAACGCTCGAGCAGCTTTTTATGCGCCTGAAGAATAATTTGTTCTTCGCCGTCGTGGGTGCTGGTGGCAATCCACACCTGGCGGTGGGGCGCCCACTGGCGGCGTAGGGTGATGGCGCGAGCCGCCAGCTCCGGCGTGACCGAAATATCAAACTTCAGGCTGCCGGTGACCGCCAGTTGATTGCGTTTCAGGCCAAGGGCGATAAAGCGGCTAGCGTCTTCTTCGTTCTGCGCGGCGATAAGGGTAATGCGGCTTAGCAGCCGACGCATAAATTTCCCCAGTTTGGCATAGCCTTTCGCCGACCGTTCGGAGAGGCGGGCGTTGGCGATCACCAGCGGGATTTTACGCTTGTGCAGCGTGGCGACCATGTTCGGCCAGAGTTCGGTTTCCATGACGATAACCAGCTTCGGCTGAACGGTGTTGAAGAAGCGGTTCATCGCGCCGGGCAGATCGTAAGGCAGATAGACGTGATGCACGTCTTTGCCGAAAGCGGACATGGCGCGTTCAGAGCCGGTTGGCGTCATGGTGGTGACGGTGATTGGCAGATAGGGGTAACGGTGGCGTAGCGCGCGCACCAGCGGAATCGCCGCCAGGGTTTCGCCAACGGAAACGGAATGCAGCAGGATGCCACCCGGTTCTACCTTGTTCTGGCAGAAGCCATAACGTTCCTTCCAGCGTTTACGATAGGCAGGGGCCTTACGGCTGCGTAACAGCAGTCGCAGCCACACCAGCGGCTGAATGAGGTAAAGTAGGGCGGTATAAAGCAATTCCAAGCGATTTATCCGTATTTATGTTTTTGCGGGCAAATTCTAAGCATTTAACCCGCGTAAAGCTATCTCTTTGGCGGAAACTAAGGGATTCAGTATTAAGCCGCGTCGCGATAGCGCTTGATGCGCAGATAGCGGCGTCCAAGACGCCAGCGTAGACGGAACGTACGGGCGTTTTTCCAGATCAGGCGCCAGATGCCGCGGTCGAAAAACTCTTTAATGATAATATGCTTTTTTGACTCATCTTTCATGCTATCGAAGGTATGAATAATTCCCAGCCCCTCTTTGGCGATCTGCCAGCGGCAGGCGGAAATATCGCGAACCTTGTCCGGATAGCGCTGGTTGATGGCGTCCAGCATCTCCAGAATCTTCATGTAGTGGCGCGCTGAACGCATCAGCGTGTCGTCGTTGTCCGGCTTATGCGATACCGATTCCGAGTGAATATAGTAGTCGTAGAACTGTTCGCTGGTGTACTGCACGCGTTCTGCCGCCAGCAGCACTTCGGTGGTCCAGGGAATATCCTGATGGCGCAGGCCAGGCTCAAAATGGAAGTGGTGGCTGGCGATAAACTCGCGGCGGTAGATATTGAGCCAGGTGACATGCAGGAACTTACGAGAATCCAGCGCCTGCTTTAACCAGACGTGGCCGGGCAAAACGCCCGTCGACTGCAGCCGGTCCAGCGGAAAAATAGGATGGATATCTTTTTTCGTCTCGTAGACGTAGCGGCCGTTGCAGGTGGCGACGTCAAGATTGCCCTTTTCCGCCATCTCCAGAAGCGTACGGTACATGCCCGGGTAAAGCTTATCGTCGATATCCGGGAAGGTCAGGTACTTACCGGTCGTCGCGGCGAGGCCGGTATTGCGCGCCACCGACACGCCCTGGTTTTCCTGCTCCAGCACGAGCACGTTTTGCAGGCGCTCTTTCCACTGGTCGATAACCGCAAGGCTGCCGTCCGTCGACCCGTCGTTCACCAGGATCAGTTCATAGCTTTCCAGCTGCTGTTGCTCAAGGCACTCAAAGAATTGCGCAAGGAATTTTTCGCCGTTATAGACGGCGGCTACGATGCTTAGTAAAGGCGTTTGACTCATAACTCATTCGATCCTGGTTGAATAACGGCGTCAGGCGCTGCGCAGCTGACGATACTGCTGACAAATCGATGCCACGCTGAACTTCTCCAGCGCCGCTGCGTCGATGGCCGGCGGGCTATGGTAAATGCTTTGCATCGTCTGAGCCAGCGCCGGGCTGTTGAGATCCGCCAGGCCGCGCGACAGCTCGCCGGTGAGGATCTCGGTCACGCCGCCCGGGCAGCGGGTGCTGGCGACCGGCGTATCCAGCAGCAGCGCCTCAACCACCACGTTGCCAAAGCCTTCGCTATCGGAGCTGAGGACCAGCATCCGCGCGCCTTTGATCCACGGCAGCGGGTTTTTCTGGAAGCCTTTAAACAGGACGCGATCGGCAACCTGTAGCGCCTGCGCCAGCTGGCGCAGGCGCTGCTCTTGTTCCGGTTTGCCCTGCCCCAGCAGCACCAGCGGCGCGTCGATACCGCTTTGCGCATAGGCCTCAATCAAGCGGTCGTGCCGTTTGCCGGGGTGGAAGCGGCCGACGTGAATAATATAGTCGCCGTCGGGGCGCTGGCTGGGTTCTTCGGCCGCGGCGCGCAGGGCGGCGATATCAAACGGGTTATAAATCGTTTTCAGCTGGGCGGGGCGAATGGCGAACTGTTCGACCAGGTCTTGACCGACCGCATCGGAGACGGTGACGACGTTGCGTCCCTGATAAACGCGCCCGATCTTCTGCTTTTTCATCCAGCGGTTAAAACCGCTGCGGTGTCCGAGATAGGACGTGGAGAACACGCCGTGCAGGCAGAACCAGACGTTGCGCCCGTTCAGCAGGCGGCTGCGGGAGACGATGCGGTCGGTTTTATGTAGATTGGAGAGCACCAGATCGAAACGGCCCTGCTGTTCTGCTTTCTCGATTGCCGCATCAAGCTGGCGCGCGCGCCGGGATAGCTCGGTGAGTTTGCGCCAGGGTTTGCGGCAGCGGTCGGCGATGACCTGATAATCCAGCCCCGCCGGTAGCGGATACTCGCAGACATCGCGTAGGGAAAAAAGCGATACCTGTTCACCCTGGCTGATAAAATGCGCTGCCAGCGTCAGCACGACTTTTTCCGCGCCGCCGCCGGGCAGGCCGTCGATAACAAACAGTATGCGCATCGTTATTTCACCAAATCCTGATAGAGGGAGAGCAGCTGTGCCGAGAGCCGTTCGCTGGTGCAGGTCATGATCCGCTCGCGGGCGCGCTGGCCTTCTGCAGAACCCAAAGCCCGAGCAGGCAGGGCGTTAACCGACTCCTGCAGGGCCGGGATATCCAGCGCATCGCAAACGTAGCCGTTGCTGCCCTGAACGATAAACTCCGCGCCGCCGCAGCCGGTAGTCGTAATCACCGGCAGGCCGCAGGCCATCGCTTCGAGAATGACGTTGGGGAACGGATCGTAAAGCGTCGGCAGCAGCAGGGCGTCGGCCATCTGATAGAATGGCAGGGTTTCCGACTGCATGCCGAAAAAGCGCACCCGTTCCTCGCAGTTCAGCGTTTTCGCCAGCTGCTGATAGCGACTCTGCTCTTTATCTTTGCCCACCACCAGAAGATAGCGGTTGGTCGGCGCGATGGCGCGGATCGCCGCATCCAGCCCCTTGCGCTCAAAGCCGGAGCCGACGTAAATCAGGCAGGTTGCCTGGATCGGCAGATTCCATTTGGCGCGCAGCGCGGTAAAGGCTTCTTCCGTCGGCGGCAGAAAACGCTGGTTATCAATAGCGTTATAGATGACGTGAATTTTTTCCGCCGGCAGGCCGAAGTCTTCAATAATCTCGCGTTTAATCATCTCCGCGTTGCAGATAACGCCGCGCAGGTGCGAGTCCTGGTACATGTCGCGCTCGGCCTGCATCACATAGCGATGGTAGCGGTCGGCAAACAGCAGGCGGCTTTTCCAGCCGGGCAAAATGCGCGAACGCTGCTGCAGCCAGCGGCGGTGTACGCCGTCTCCGGCGCGGTACAGGTCGCAGCCGGGTATACGCTCATGGCTTTGCACCAGATCGAAGGCTTCGCGCTGCCAGAGCTGGCGGGCGGCGTCGGCAAACCCACGCTCGCGGCTGATCCGCCCCCACTTGCGCGGATTGCAGATGTGGATGTTCCACTCGGGCTTCACCGGCCCCTGCCACTCGCGGGTGATGACGTTCAGTTCAAGATCGCTGTCGTCGAGGGCTTCCAGCGCGCGGGAGACAAAGCGCTCCGCACCGCCGTCCGGGCGATACTTCTGGCGTACCAGAGCCAGCCTGAATTTACTCATGCCAGTACCTTTTTCGCCGCCGCGATGACCGCGTCGGTGGGGATTAAATCGAGAAAGCGTTCGTTGGTGTTGGTATCAATGTCGTCAGGATCGGGAATCGATCCGAAATCACCCGCCCAAATCACCTCGCCCTGCGCCTGCCATGGACGCCAGAAGGTGAGCTTGGAGGGGCCGAATAGCGCCACCAGCGGCGTACCGAGCGCGGCGGCCATATGCATCGGCACCGAGTCGACGCCGATGAACAGGCGGGCATGGTCGATGACGGACGCCAGCTGGCGCAGGGTGAGCAGCCCGGCGAGGGAGTGCAGGCGAGCATCGGGGCAGCCCGCCATAATGGTGTCGATCATCTGCTTCTCTCTGGCGTCAGGGCCGGAGGTCAGCACGACCGGGTAGCCTGCTTCAGAAAGCGCGTTTATCAGGGCGCTCATTCGCGCTTCGCGCCAGCACTTAAAGAACCAGCGGGAGGTCGGCTGAATGACGATATAGTTATCCTGAAATCCTTCCGGCAGCAGCGCGCGGCTGGCGCGCCAGTCCTGCTCGCTGTAGCCCATCTTCGCCGGCGCGTCAGCAATATCCAGTCCAAGCGGCGCCAGAATCGACAGATTCTGCTGCACGGTATGCAGCTGGTTATGCCGCTCGGTTGAGGCGAGGGCGGTATGGCAAAAACGCCAGGCTGGGTGGCGACGCTTCGGAAAGTCAAAGCCGATACGGATGGCCGCCCCGGTCAGTTTGGTGATGATCGCGCTGGGCCACTGATCGGCAAGATTGAGCACCATATCGTAGCGCTGCTGGCGGAGCGTGCGAATCAGCCGCCACTCCATCTTCAGCTGATGGCCAGCGCCCTGTTTTTTCCAGCGCCGGTCAATGCCGTAAATGTGGCGGATATCCGTATTCGCTGCGAGCATATCCCGCGTTTCTTCATAAAGCAGCACATCCACGCAGGCGGCGGGATATTGCTGCTTAAGCGCGTGAATAAGCGGCGTTATCAATAACATATCGCCATGATGGCGAAGCTTAATAACCAGGATTCGCGCCGGGTTCACGCGGCCGGAAGTGCGGGTTTCAGGCGTCATTCTCTGTTCTTCATTCAGGGTCAGGGCTCCGATTCTAGGGGATCAGATAGATTGAGAGAAGCCTTGTCTTGCTCTACCATGACCCGATACGTATGGCCTGAGGACGTTTTCGTGCACAAACCCGCATTTCTCATCACGATTGATACAGAGGGTGATAACCTCTGGCAAAAACATGACAGCATCACCACCGAGAATGCGCGCTATCTACCGCGTTTTCAGCAGCTTTGCGAAAAGTATGGTTTTAAACCGGTCTGGTTGACCAACTATGAAATGGCTATCGACCCGGTTTATATCGAATTTGCCAAAGATACGATCGCCCGGGGAACCGCGGAAATTGGTATGCATCTCCACGCGTGGAACAGCCCGCCGACCGATCCGCTCACCGATGACGACTGGCGACATAAACCGTATTTGATCGAGTACAGCGATGCGGCGATGCGGGCAAAAGTCGACTATATGACCCGTTTGCTGGAGGACACCTTCCAAACCAAAATGGTCAGCCATCGCGCCGGGCGGTGGGCGTTTGATGAGCGCTACGCGCGTCTGCTGGTGGAGTATGGCTATCTGGTGGATTGCTCGGTTACCCCGAGAGTGAACTGGAAGACGGCGAAAGGCGCGCCGCAGGGCGACGGCGGCACCGATTATCGTCATTTCCCGCAGCACGCCTATTTTCTTGACGAGAATGATATCCGTCGTGAAGGGCAATCATCGCTGCTGGAAGTGCCTATGAGCATTCAGTACAAGCATTCCGCCTGGATGAATAGCCTGAAGCAGGGCTACGATCGCCTGCGCGGCAAAGTACGCTCGCCGTCGGTACACTGGCTGCGTCCGATGGGCGGTAACGTTGAGACGATGAAAAAAGTGGTCGAACAAACGTTGACTCAGGGTAATGACTACGTCGAATATATGCTCCACTCTTCAGAGTACATGCCCGGCGGCAGCCCAACGTTTAAAAACGAGCAGGATATCGAGCGCTTATATGCCGATCTGGACGCTTTTTTCAGCTGGCTGGCGCCGCAGGTGAAGGGAATGACGTTGGCGGAGTATTACCAACAGAAACTCACACAGCGATAAAAGATCACAACCAGGTACCGTATGCGTATCGTGAAGCAGTTTACGCGGAAGAAAAATGCCTTCTTCCGCGAAATTAAGTTTAATTTAATTAACTATCGTTACAGAAATAAAAGCGCACGCCAGCCCTTTAATTCCGCGAAGATTCAGCATGTTTTATTATTGCGCCTGGATGACAAAGTTGGGGATATGGTCGTAACGACCGGCTGCGCAAAGCTTTTAGCCGATCGGGGCTATAAGGTTTCTGTGCTGACCGGGCCGGTCTGTAAGCAGATGCTTGCCGGCGCGGATTTTCTTGAGCAGGTCTATTTATATCAGCCGCGGATGCCGTTAAACGCACTGCGTGCGGCAGGATTTGACGCGGTTGTTGATTTTGATGATGTGAAAACCTACGAGCGTTTTAAACTGCTGGCTGATTTGCAGCCTGGCTGTGTTATCGGTTTTAATAAACAAGAATATAAACTTTACGATCACTCCATCCCTTTTCTGGATAGCAGCAGCCATATTTCCGCCCGCTATAAAGCCGTCGCCAGGCTATTTGGCATAGAACACCCTCATTACCACTATCATCTGCCCGGCGATGCTTTTGAGCGGGAAAAAGTCAAAACACTGATGGCTCAGCACAAGGGGAGTCAGCTCTGTATTGCCATAAACCCGTTTACCGCCTCAACGGATAAAGACTTTTGCCGTCATCAGGTTTCTGCCCTGATTGAGCGCTTATATACGCTCCCTTATAAAATCAGCGTCGTGATGGTCGGGCATAGCGAGAAAATTCGTCAGCTTAATCTGGAAACGGCGCTGCATCTGCCTGATAGCAATATTAATTCAGCAGTTGAGATTGTTCGCCACTGCGATCTGGTGATTACGGCGGATACCGCCATCGTGCATATTGCTCGCGCGTTCGACAAGCCCATGGTGGCGGTTTACAACAAACGTAAACTCAAAGATACCGGATTGCCGGGCTATACCATCTGGGCGCCGGGTTATGACAAGGCCAGACAAATTGTCTGCGAAGAGACTAACGTCGCCGACATGACCATTGACGCGGTCTGGCCGGTGATCAAAGCCCAGGCGGATGCCCTGATCGCCGCCCGCCAGCAGGCGTAAAAAAGGGCCCGCTGCGGGCCCTTGTCTTAGCGTTTCGCCTTCAGGCCGCCGCTGAGCGCAATGCCCAGCGGTAGCCAAAACAGCGGCCAGCTTTCGCGAGGGTTGCTGATGATAAACATGCCCTGCGAAGCCATAAAAATCAGCGCATAGATAAAAATCGCCAGCCCGTAGCGGCCATCCTGCTGTTTACGCCATGCCTGCCATAACCCTCCGGCAATCACCGCCAGCAGCAGCGCCAGGCCGATGATGCCGCCTTTCAGCAGTGCGCCAAGATAGACGCTGTGGGTGGTGGTGATATGCTCGCCGCTGTAGTTGGTAAAGTTGAGCTCGTAGTCAAAGCCACGACCCAGCCACGGCTGGCTGGCCACTTCCTGGACCGTATGGCGCCAGATACTCAAGCGCAATCCGCTTTGTGTGCCCAGCTCTTCAAAGCGCGCCAGTAGCAGGTCTCCCGTTGGCGTAAAGAGGAAAAGCGCGCCCAGAACCAATGCTAACGCGGCGACAATCAAAAGATTGCGGCGGGTAAAGACGTGCAGGTGCAGGGTGCAAACAAACGCCACCAGCAGGGCGATAATCGGGCCGCGGCTTTGGGTCAGAAACAGCATCACCAGCATGATGGCCATCGGCACATACAGCAGGTGGCTGCCTTTCTCCTTCAGCAGCATCGCGCAAATAAGGATACCGATACCGCAATAGCCTGCGAGGTCGATAACGTTGGTCGGCCCGGGATTGCCCGGTGACACCAGACGCTCTTTGAGGACCAGGGTGAAATCGATCGCCATCGTCCAGATGGAGAGCACCGTGATCCCGGCAACGACGCTCAGCAGCGCCAGATGTCGGGTTCGGGTGTCGCCCAGCAGGGTAGTTAGCAGCAGGAGATAAAAAATTAAATAGGCGCCGTGCGTCAGCGGCGAGTCGATATGCTGAGGCGTCTGCCCCCAAATGTTGCTCAGGGCATAGTAAACGCAGAATATCACCAGCAGGCTATAAATCGGCCACCGCTGGCGGATGCTTTCCGCTATTGCCTGACGGTTAACCTGGTTAAGCAGTGAAAGCAAAAACAGCAAGATAGATAAATGAAGAAGGTTGTTTGTCCGGGTTGATACGCAAAAAACAGCGCTAAAAAACAGAAACAAAGTGAAGAAAATGGTGTAGCCCTGTCTGGCGTAACTACTTATTTTTAAAGTACTCATCAAAAGAAACCTTTGCGAAAATCGTTTCCGGAACCGCGCTTTCTAAAGAGAAGTTAACGACCCGAATATGGTTTTGTTGCAGCACGTTGGCAGCGTGCGAAAAGGACGGCATGACCAGGTCATCCACCTTATTTGCCAGCCAGGAGGGGAGTTTATCCTGTTCCGTTTCGTAGAATCGCGGCTGGTTGAAGTTACTCATATCCAGACCGCTTATCAGAATGGTTTTAAATCCCAGCCACATCAGAATTTGCAGGGCCCAGTAGACCACGGTTCCGGCATCGAAAATGCCCTGGCGGATATCGGTGCTAAAGCAAATATCCTGCCGCTGCGGGTGAAAGCGTAAAGCCGCAACGCCTTTCCAGACCTGCGGCATCGCGCTTTTGGCGACTTTGGGCTGATAAATTTTATAACAGGCGTCTTCAATTAATGCCAAACGACAGCGAAGCTCTGCGCCGTAGCGGTCGAGGATTTTGGCGATACCGTGCATGGTGGTGAAGAGCACGAGATCGGGTTGGCTAATCACTGAACGAATCACGTCCGGCTTTTTATCGTAAAACACCATATCGACAATGGTATAGAACGAAAATTTAATTTTATCAGAGAGATGCCAGGCGCCATTCACCCCCATCACCGGAACGCTTTTCGGCAGCCGCGTGAAATCAATACGGCGCGTAGAGGGGCCGGTGGCGGTCAGCAGCACCTCGCCCTGGGCGCTATCCTTCAGTTCGCTGAGATTAACCAGCGGCACCGTTTTCCCTTTGTATTTCAGGGTGCGGATTTCACCGCTCGCCGCGCGCGTGATATGGGTAAACGGCCAGAGATTTTCGTTATGGCGATAGGCGCGTCGATGCGTGTAGCGATAGATCTGCTTAAATAATGAACCCATTAAGCCAGTTCCTGAGATTTCAACAGTTGCCGAATCCGGGAGGCGGGTATATCCCCCGTGCTGCTGCCGCTTTCCGGGCGCACCACGTACTGATTTTTACCGTAGCCGCCAATCAGCCCCGGATCGGTCGGGCCGTACAGCGTGAAGTTCGGTTTATCGAGCGCGGCGGTAAGATGGCTCAGCCCCGTGTCGACGGAAACCACCCCGCGCGCGCCTGCCAGAACCTCTGCTACCTGCTCCAGGCTCATGCGCGGCAGGACGTCGACAAAATCGTGCCCCTCCGCCAGGCGCCTGGCCCGCGCCTCTTCATGGGGGGCGCCCCACGGCAGTTTGATGCGTACGCCGCTGTCGGTCAGCAGGGCGATAAGCGCCCGCCAGTTCTCTTCCGGCCAGTGCTTATCATCGCGCGTCGTGGCGTGGAGGAACACCAGATACGGCGCAGCGGACGGGTCAGTCTGACGCAAAAAATGGCGGGCGATCGCGTAGTCGCCCTGGGTTTCCGGCTTCGCGTAGCCGAGGCTTTTTGCGAACAGCTCGCGGGTGCGCTCAACGGCGTGCTGCTGTTTAGCAATATGGTGGCGACGGTTGTAAAACAGGCTGGCCAGCGGCTCGCGGGCGGTTTGCCAGTCCATACCGTGCTTCACGCCGCGGGCCAGCCGGGTGACCAGCGCGGCGCTCTTCACCAGCCCCTGAGCATCGATGATCGCGTCATATTTTTCCGCCCGTACGGCGTCGCGGAAAGCCTTACGCTCGGCTTTGATCGGCGCGGAAAACCACGCCTTGCGCCAGCGGCGAATCGCTACCGGGATGACCCGGTCGACGGTCTCATGCCAGGAGGGGATCTGCGCGAAGCCTTCCTCAACCACCCAGTCGAAACGAATGCCGGGAAAGGCCAGCGCGGCGTCGCTCAGCGCGGGCAGCGTGTGCAGCACGTCGCCCATGGACGAGGTTTTTACGATCAGTACCCGCATCCGTTAGTCTTCCTCTTGTTCCGTTTTTTCCAGCAACAGGTCGTTTAATTCTTCCAGCACGCGCTGTGGCGTAATGTCGATCAAACTCTGATGATAGCCTTCGGCGGCGTCGCCTTTACGCACTTTGTGGTAGCCACTGATCAGGCGGATCACGCGCGCTTTGTGCGACAGAGGTGGAGTGAAGTCCGGGCTGCTGGGCCCGTAGAGCGCCACCAGCGGACGGTCGAGCGCGGCGGCGACGTGCATCAGGCCGGAATCGTTGCTGACCACCGCTTTACAGGCGGCGATCAGAATGACTGCCTGCTCAAGTTGAGTCTCCCCGGCCAGATTGCGGCACCATGCCTGCTGTTCGGTATTGAGGGCGGCGAGGATTTCATTGCCCGCTTCGTGATCTTTCGCGGAGCCAAACAGCACGATCTGAAAGCCTTCGTCGATCAGCTGTTTCGCCAGTTCGGCGTAGTGATAGTGCGGCCAGCGTTTTGCCGGGCCGAACTCTGCGCCGGGGCAGAAGCCGATGAGCGGGCGCTCGGCTGAGAGGTTAAACGCGCTACAGGCCTGCGATTTTTCGCCTTCATGTACCTGCAGCTGCGGCCAGAGCAGCGGCTGCGGCAGATCTTTCGCGCAGCGCATCACGCCTTTGTCGTAGGCCAGACCGACGTAGCGTTCGACCATCAGCGGCCAGGCGTCTTTATCCAGCTTGCGGGCATCGTTCAGCAGGCCGTAGCGCATCTCGCCGAGCCAGCCGGTGCGATGCGGTATTCCCGCAAAGAACGGCACGAGGGCCGATTTAAACGAGTTGGGCAGCACATAAGCGCGATCGTAGCGACGTTCGCGCAGGCTGTGCCCAAGCTTACGCCGTTCCCCGATTTCCAGCGCGCCGTGGCCGAGCGGCATCGGGATTGCTTCGTTGACTTCCGGCATGCGCGATAGCAGCGGACGGCACCATGCGGGCGCCATCACGTCGATGATCGCCTGGGGATAGCGCGCCCTGAGCGTACGATAAAGACTTTGCGACATCATCATGTCGCCCACCCAAGACGGGCCAATCACCAGTATTTTCATGCTTGCTTCTTACGCGTCGCGGTTCAGCCAGGCCATATATTCCGTTACGCCTTCGGCAACGGTCTTAAACGGTTTATCGTAGCCCGCTGCGCGCAGGTTTGTCAGATCCGCCTGGGTAAACGCCTGATAGCGGCCTTTCAGCTTATCCGGGAACGGAATGTACTCGATGCTGCCTTTCTGGTGGTAAGCCAGCGTTGCGTCTGCGACAGCCTGGAAAGACTCCGCGCGGCCGGTGCCAAGGTTGAAAATGCCGGATACGCCGTTTTCCCAGAACCACAGGTTCACCGCCGCGACGTCGCCGACGTAGACGAAGTCGCGCTTGAAGCCGTCGCTGCCTTCAAACAATTTCGGACTTTCGCCATTATTCAGCTGAGTATTCAGATGGAAAGCGACGCTGGCCATGCTGCCTTTATGGCCTTCGCGCGGCCCGTAGACGTTGAAATAGCGGAAGCCGACGATCTGCGAGTTCGCTTCCGGCAGGATCTGACGGACATATTCATCAAACAGAAACTTGGAGTAGCCGTAAACGTTGAGCGGCTGCTCGTATTCGCGGGATTCGATAAAGTCGCTGGTGCGGCCGCCGTAGGTCGCCGCGGAAGAGGCGTACAGGAACGGGATTTCACGCTCCAGACAGTAGTGAAGCACCTCTTTTGAGTACTGATAGTTGTTATCCATCATGTACTTGCCATCCCACTCCGTGGTGGAAGAGCAGGCGCCTTCATGGAAAATAGCGTCGATATCGCCGAACTCTTCGCCCGCCATAATCTGGATCAGAAAGTCTTCTTTATCCATGTAGTCGGCAATGTTCAAATCCACCAGATTGATGAATTTGGTGCCGTCTTTCAGATTATCTACGACCAGAATGTCGGTAATGCCCTGGTCATTCAGTGCTTTAACGATATTGCTGCCGATAAAGCCTGCGCCGCCGGTAACGATGATCATAACTGTAACCTTTGAAGTGGGTAGTCCAGAGACAATCCGGACATGAATACTCTTATCATATCACTACATCGAAAAGGCTTCAGCCATTCGCCGATAAGGTAGAGAGGGACTCGTGATTTATGCTGCAAATAATTCATGCAGTAATGCATCATCTCGTATCAGCGTATAGCTTTAGGTAATATGTGCCAAATTTTGCCGAATCTGGAGAGTTGCAATGCGTGGTGATTTCTACAAACAGTTAACCAATGACCTGGATACCGCGCGCGCGGAAGGGTTGTTTAAAGAAGAACGGATTATTACTTCGGCGCAGCAGGCGGATATCACCGTCGGCGGCAGTCAGGTGATTAACTTCTGCGCCAATAACTATCTCGGCCTCGCGAACCACCCGGAACTGATTGCCGCCGCGAAAAGCGGCATGGATAGCCACGGCTTCGGTATGGCCTCCGTGCGTTTTATCTGCGGGACCCAGGACAGCCATAAAGCGCTTGAGAAGAAGCTGGCCGATTTTCTCGGTATGGAAGATGCGATTCTCTACTCCTCCTGTTTTGATGCTAACGGCGGCCTGTTTGAAACCCTGCTCGGCGCAGAAGATGCGATTATCTCCGATGCCCTGAACCACGCGTCGATCATCGACGGCGTGCGCCTGTGTAAAGCGAAGCGCTTCCGCTACGCCAACAACGATATGGTGGAGCTGGAAGCCCGTCTGAAAGAGGCGCGTGACGCCGGCGCGCGCCATGTGCTGATTGCCACCGACGGCGTGTTCTCAATGGACGGGGTGATCGCCAACCTGAAGGGCGTTTGCGATCTGGCGGACAAATACGACGCGCTGGTGATGGTGGATGATTCTCACGCCGTGGGTTTTGTGGGTGAAAACGGCCGCGGTTCCCATGAGTACTGCGACGTGATGGGCCGCGTCGATATTATCACCGGTACGCTGGGTAAGGCGCTGGGCGGCGCGTCCGGCGGCTATACCGCCGCGCGTAAAGAAGTTGTCGAGTGGCTGCGCCAGCGCTCGCGTCCGTATCTGTTCTCCAACTCGCTGGCGCCGGCGATTGTCGCCGCTTCCATCAAAGTGCTGGAGATGGTGGAAGCGGGCAGCGAGCTGCGCGATCGCCTGTGGGCTAACGCGCGCCTGTTCCGTGAAAAAATGACCGCGGCAGGGTTTACCCTTGCGGGCGCCGATCACGCCATTATCCCGGTGATGCTCGGTGAAGCCACCGTGGCGCAGCAGTTCGCGCGCGAGCTGCAAAAAGAAGGGATTTACGTCACCGGATTCTTCTACCCGGTGGTACCAAAAGGCCAGGCGCGTATCCGTACCCAGATGTCTGCGGCACATACCCCTGAACAAATTGAACGTGCGGTGGAAGCCTTTACCCGCATCGGTAAACAACTGGGCGTCATTGCCTGAGGGTGTGAGATGAAAGCGTTATCCAAACTGAAGGCGGAAGAAGGCATCTGGATGACCGACGTGCCGGAACCGGAAGTCGGCCATAACGATTTGCTGATTAAAATTCGCAAGACCGCGATTTGCGGTACCGACGTGCACATCTACAACTGGGACGAGTGGTCGCAAAAGACCATTCCGGTGCCGATGGTGGTGGGCCATGAATATGTCGGCGAAGTGGTGGGTATCGGTCAGGAAGTTCGCGGCTTTAAGCTTGGCGACCGCGTTTCCGGCGAAGGGCATATCACCTGCGGCCACTGCCGTAACTGCCGCGCCGGGCGTACGCATCTGTGCCGCAATACCACGGGCGTCGGCGTCAACCGTCCGGGCTGTTTTGCCGAATATCTGGTGATCCCGGCGTTTAACGCCTTTAAAATCCCCGACAATATCTCTGACGATCTGGCGTCGATTTTCGACCCATTTGGCAACGCCGTGCATACCGCGCTTTCATTCGACCTCGTCGGTGAAGATGTGCTGGTTTCCGGCGCCGGCCCGATCGGCGTGATGGCCGCCGCGGTGGCGAAACACGTTGGCGCGCGTAACGTGGTCATTACCGACGTTAACGAATATCGTCTGGAGCTGGCGCGCAAAATGGGCGTCACCCGGGCGGTGAACGTTTCTAAAGAGAACCTTAACGATGTGATGGCCGAACTGGGCATGACCGAAGGTTTCGACGTGGGTCTGGAGATGTCCGGCGCGCCGCCGGCGTTCCGCACCATGCTCGATACCATGAACCACGGCGGGCGCATCGCCATGCTGGGGATCCCGCCGTCGGATATGTCTATCGACTGGACCAAGGTGATTTTCAAGGGGCTGTTTATCAAAGGGATTTATGGTCGCGAAATGTTCGAAACCTGGTACAAGATGGCCGCGCTCATCCAGTCCGGTCTCGATCTGTCGCCGATCATCACTCACCGCTTTGGTATTGATGATTTCCAGCAGGGCTTTGACGCGATGCGTTCCGGCCAGTCTGGCAAAGTCATTCTCAGCTGGGATTAATTTCCCCCGGTCTGCATTTTAAAAAAGCGCCTGCGGGCGCTTTTTTGAGAGTTGTCCTACATTTTTGTGATACTTAATCCACTCCGCACTTTTTCTAAATCGCTTTCTCGCCTATTCGTTTATACAGTCAGTTTAACCATGGTTTAACCCTACAAAGATTATGCTTAAACTTTCTGTATGCTTATTGACCTGTAATTCATCCCGCTTATTACGGGAGGTTTTACCACCTTTGCTTAAGGTAGCCGATGAATTTATCGTCATCGATTCAGGCAGTACGGACGCCACGCTGCAGATTTGCCAACAGTTCGGTCTCACCGTTCACTATCATGCTTATACCACTCACGGCTCGCAGATGAACTACGCGACCTCCCTCGCCAGCCACGACTGGGTGCTGTGTATGGATAGCGATGAGATTCTTGATGACGAGGTGGTGGCAGCTATTCTGGCGCTGAAGGCGGGGGATGAGCCCGATCCAACCTGCGCCTGGCGTCTGCCGCGCTACTGGTTCGTGCTGGGTGAAGAGGTGCGAACTATTTACCCGGTATCCTCGCCGGATTTCCCGGTTCGCTTGTATAACCGTTCTGCCGCCCGGTTCAACGAGCGTCCGGTAGACGATCAGGTCGTCGGTTTTTCGCACTCGGCCAGGCTACCGGGATGCGTGCGCCACGACACTTTCTACTCCCTGCATGAAGTGTTTAATAAGCTTAATAGCTACACCACGCGGCTGGTTAAATATCAGAAGATCAGGCCGTCTCTTGGGCGCGGAGCGATCAGCGCGATTGGCGCTTTCTTTAAGTGGTATCTGTTTAGCGGAGCGTGGCGAAAGGGCAAGGTCGGCGTGGTCACCGGGCTTTACGCGACCTTTTACAGCTTTCTTAAATACTTTAAAGCCTGGTACGCCCATCAGGACAAGCCGGAATCCGCGGCGGATAAGCACACGGATTCCCGGACGATTTAGTTGGTGGGCTGATCCCAGCCCTGCCACTTCAGCTGGTAATACTGCAACAGCGTACTCTGGGCGATGCTTTCGCTCAGAATGGTAAAGAAGCGGCTGGCGTTGACCGGCTCCGGCGGACGTTTAGATTTGCACTGCTTCACGCCGCGGAACGGATTGCGCGGCGGCTGAACCCGCGGCGCGGTGTTCGGCGTAGAGGTATCCACCTGCGGTTCGTTGAGCAGGCTGCTCGGGCGAACCAGAGTGATATCCGGCGGCAGGTTATACACCATCTGCTGCAGCACGCGCACCGTCGTCGGGTGCGGGTGGCCGATAGCAATGGCGGAACCGTTGCGCCGCGCCAAAGCGATAGCGCGGTTGAACTGATAGCGGATATCCGCTTCGTTTTGGGTATCGTCGAGGAAAACCTTACGCTTAATCACCTTTACGCCGGTGCCCTGCGCCGCGCGCATGGCTTGGGTATTGCCGATGGTGACGCTATCGAGAAAGTAGAGATTGTAGCGCTCGAGCGCCTGCATCACCTTCTGCATGCCGAAGAGGTTCGACGTCATCGCGCTGCCCATATGGTTATTCAGCCCCACGGCGTAAGGGACCTTGCCGTAGGCTTCGCGGATAATGCGCTCTATCTCGCTGCTGTTCATATCCGGACGGAGAGTATCTTTTTCCAGCGGCTGTTTGCTGAGCGGCGCCATCGGCAGGTGGATGAGCACCTCGTGGCCGAGATTATGCGCTTTGGTCGCCATTTCGCGGGCGTGGGGCGCATTAGGGAGTACGGCAACGGAGATCGTCGCTGGCAGCGCCAGCACCTGGTTTTCCGTTTGTGGACGATAGCCAAAGTCGTCGATAACAATGGAGAGTTTGCCGGCAAATACCGGCGACGCGATAACCAGCGTACCGGTTACCGCGAGTGCGATTCTGCGAAATTGAAGCAAAACTTATCTTCCCAACCACGGCTGTGGATTGACCGCCTGACCCTGGCGGCGAATTTCGAAATAGAGCGACGGACGGCCCTGACCGCCGCTGCTGCCTACGAGAGCGATCGGCTGGCCCGCCCGGACCTGAGTGCCGACGCTGACCAGCGCGCTTTGGTTATAGCCGTAAAGACTCATGTCGCCTTTGCCGTGTTCAACGACCACCACCAGGCCATAGCCCTGCAGCCAGTCGGCGAGAATAACCCGACCATCGGCAACGGCTTTGACCTCGGTGCCTTCAGACGCAGCGATAACCATCCCCTTCCAACGTAGTTCACCTTGCAGCTGTTCGCCATAGCGATGGAGAATTGAGCCGCGAACCGGCCAGAATGCCTGGCCGCGCGGTGAGCCAAGCCCGCCGGTGCGGGACATCAGCGAGCGTTCGCTTTCGGTAGGTTTGTAGGTGGTGCCTTTACGCGAGGCTTCCTGCTGGCGATCGCGCACATCCTGCGCTTCGCGGGCTTCGCGATCCGCCCGCGCTTTGGCCGCCGCCGCCGCCTGGGCGATACGGCCGCGCAGGCGTGATTCGTTAGCCCGCATCTCGCTGAGCTGCTGCTGGCCTTGCTGAATGGAGGATTCCAGGCTGGCGAGGGTCTTTTTACGCTCGTTGCGCGCCTGCTCCAGCTTGCTCTGCTGGGCGCGCTGTTCGTACACCAAGGTTTGCTGCTGGCTCTGTTTCTCTTCCAGCATCGATTTTTGCACCGCCATGTCTTCGCGGGTTTTCTTCAACTGGGCGATGGTTTCCTGGCGCGCCTGGTTCAGATAGCCAAAGTAAGCCTGCAGGCGTTGATTACGCTGCCCCTCTTCGCCGCTGAGGATCATCTGGATACCGGTATGTGGCCCCTGACGAAACGCGGCGTCGAGTTGCGCGGAAAGATTACGCTCCTGCGAGGCGCGCTGACGCTCCAGCTTAGCCAGCGCGGCGTTCATTTCGTCGATCTGCTTATTTAGCTGGTTCAGCGTTTCCTGAGTTTCGCGCAGCTTGCGCGCGGCGGCGGAGATAGCCTCCTCCTGCGCTTTAAGCTGAGCGACCAGGGAAGCGCGCTGCTGCTGCTGCTGCTTAATCGCCCGCTGTTTAGCGGCGATATCGGCCTGAATGGATTTAAGCTGGTCGCTGTCGTCGGCGTGAGCAGATGCGGCGCACAGCAATACGCCAGCGCTAAGCGCGCTGGCGTAAAGGACGGATCGAACTGCCGTTGCGATCCATGTAGTTGAATAAGTCGCCTTTCCCCTCATGGGGAAGGATTATTCCACGATGAACAGCGGCTTGCCAGTCATCTCTTGCGGGATTTCCATTCCCATCAGCGTCAGCATGGTCGGCGCGATGTCGGAAAGTTTGCCGCCGTTAACCGCTTTGACGTTTTTATCGCCAACGTAAATCAGCGGAACCGGCAGGTTGGTGTGCGCGGTATGCGCCTGACCGGTGGCCGGGTCGCGCATCTGCTCGGCGTTGCCGTGGTCTGCGGTGATCAGCAGCTGTCCGCCAACGGATTCAACGGCTTTGCTAACCTGGTCGATGCAGTGATCCAGCGCTTCCACCGCTTTAACGGCGGCTTCCATCACTCCGGTATGGCCAACCATATCGCCGTTCGGGTAGTTACAGATGATGGTGTCGAACTGACCGCCCTTGATGGCGGCAACCAGTTTTTCGGTCAGCTCGGCGGAGCTCATTTCCGGCTGCAGATCGTAGGTCGCGACCTTCGGCGAGTTGATCAGAATGCGCTCTTCGCCTTTGAACGGCTCTTCAACGCCGCCGTTGAAGAAGAAAGTTACGTGAGCGTATTTTTCGGTTTCGGAGATGCGCAGCTGGGTTTTGTCGTTCTTCGCCATCCATTCGCCGAAGGTATTGGTCAGGGACGCCGGCGGATAAGCACAGGCGACTTTAATGTCCGCGGCGTATTCGGTCAGCATGACGAAATCGAGGTTCACCACTTTCTTACGGGCGAAGCCGTCGAAATCGGCGTTAACGAAGGCGCGAGTAATTTCGCGGGCGCGGTCGGCGCGGAAATTCATGAAAATCAGCGCATCGCCGTCTTCCATCGCCGCGTCGGCCTGGCCTGCGGCGCGGATAACGGTCGCTTTCACGAACTCATCGTTCTCATCGCGCGCATAAGCGGCCTGCAGGCCTGCAACGGCGGTATCGGCCTGGAACTCGCCTTTTGCCAGGGTCATCAGATCGTAAGCCTGCTCAACGCGATCCCAACGGTTGTCGCGGTCCATGGCGTAGTAGCGGCCAATGATCGAGGCGACGCGGCCTTTGCCCAGCGCGGCAAATTTGTCTTCGAATTTCGCCAGCGTCTTTTCAGCGCTGCGCGGCGGGGTATCGCGGCCGTCGAGGAAGGCGTGCAGATAGATTTTATCCGCGCCGCGCTCGGCTGCCAGTTCCACCATCGCCATGATGTGGTCTTCGTGGCTGTGGACGCCGCCCGGCGACATCAGGCCCATGATATGCACGGCTTTGCCCGCGGCGACGGCTTTATCGACCGCGCCGGTCAGTACCGGGTTGGCGAAGAAGGTGCGTTCTTTGATTTCAACGTCCAGGCGGGTCAGATCCTGGTACACGATGCGGCCCGCGCCGAGATTAACGTGGCCTACTTCAGAGTTGCCCATTTGACGATCCGGCAGACCGACTTCCAGGCCTGAAGCATCGATCAGAGTGTGCGGACGTTTTGCCCACAGTGCGTCCATAACAGGGGTTTTAGCGCTATAAATAGCGTTATCCTGCTGGTCTTCACGGTAGCCATAGCCATCCAGAATCACCAGTACCATAGGTTTTTTAGAAACCGACATTGCGACAACCTCATGCTCAAAGACAGAAAATTTGCGTAATTTTACTACAGCTGAATCGATCAAATCACCGTAAAAGATCAAAGAAAGAGGGCGGCCAGAGCGCATCGTTGCGGCGAGAGCGGTTTTTTTTCGTGACGGGCCGCAGAAAATACATTACATCGCGCTCACTGGCTGTATTTGCCGCAATGCACAGGTATACTCCTTCCCTGGTTTTTTTATCACTTAGTCGGGAGTTGTAACCCCCCATGCAAGAAATTATGCAATTCATCAGCCGTCACCCCGTCCTGAGCATCGCGTGGGTCGCGCTGCTGGTGGCGGTGCTGTTCACCACCTTTAAAGGATTGATGTCGAAAGTTAAAGTCATCACCCGTGGTGAAGCGACGCGCCTGATCAACAAAGAAGATGCCGTGGTTGTCGACCTGCGTCAGCGTGACGATTTCCGTAAAGGCCACATTGCGGGTTCTATTAACCTGCTGCCGAGCGATATCAAAGCAAATAACGTCGGCGAGTTGGAAAAGCACAAAGCACAACCCATTATAGTAGTAGACGGCTCAGGTATGCAGGCGCAAGAACCCGCCAGCGCGCTGAACAAAGCCGGCTTTGAAAAGGTCTTCGTACTGAAAGAGGGCATCGCTGGCTGGAGCGGCGAGAACCTTCCTCTGGTACGCGGTAAATAATTTACCCGCGTCTTTATGGCGCAGCGCGGTTTTCCCTGCGGCGGCTATTCGCCAGCGGGAAAATAGCGCCTGCGGCGTGAAACTCTCGGGGGTAAAAACAGGAGTGAAGTCATGGCCAATATTGATATCTATACCAAAGCGACCTGCCCGTTCTGCGTACGTGCAAAAGCGCTGCTGAACAGCAAGGGCGTGACGTTCAACGAGTTGCCTATCGATGGCGATGCTGCGAAGCGTGAAGAAATGATTCAGCGCAGCGGTCGGACGACGGTTCCGCAGATTTTTATTGATGCGCAGCACATTGGCGGCTGTGACGACTTGTATGCGCTTGATTCACGTGGTGGACTCGATCCCCTCCTGCGCTAATTTTTGCGCTCATCCCCATTGGACGGGCGTACTTAAGGACAACACGAAAGGGTTTTACTATGTCAGAACAAAACAGCACCGAAATGACTTTCCAGATTCAGCGCATCTACACCAAAGATATCTCTTTTGAAGCGCCGAACGCGCCGCAAGTTTTTCAGAAAGATTGGCAGCCGGAAGTTAAACTTGATCTGGATACGGCTTCCAGCCAGCTGGCTGAAGGCGTGTATGAAGTGGTGCTGCGCGTAACCGTAACCGCCTCTCTGGGCGAAGAAACCGCGTTCCTGTGTGAAGTACAGCAGGGCGGTATTTTCTCCATCGAAGGCATCGACGGTACCCAGATGGCGCACTGCCTCGGCGCATACTGCCCGAACATTCTGTTCCCGTACGCGCGCGAGTGCATCACCAGCCTGGTTTCTCGCGGTACCTTCCCGCAACTGAACCTTGCGCCAGTGAACTTCGATGCGCTGTTTATGAACTATCTGCAGCAGCAGGCTGGCGAAGGTGCTGAACAACATCAGGATGCCTGATGAACGCGCTTAACGCTGCAATGACTGTGATCGGTGCCGGCTCTTACGGCACCGCTCTTGCCATCACCCTGGCAAGAAATGGCCACGAGGTTGTCCTCTGGGGCCATGACCCGAAACATATCGCGACGCTGCAGAACGATCGCTGCAACGCTGCGTTCCTTCCCGATGTTCCATTCCCGGATACGCTGCACCTTGAGAGCGACCTGGCAACGGCGCTTGCCGCCAGCCGCGATATTCTCGTGGTGGTGCCCAGTCACGTCTTTGGGCAGGTTCTGCGCCAGATCAAGCCGCTGATGCGCCCTGACGCGCGTCTGGTATGGGCAACAAAAGGTCTGGAAGCCGAAACCGGACGCCTGCTGCAGGACGTGGCCCGTGAAGCGCTGGGCGACGCTATTCCGCTGGCGGTGATTTCCGGCCCGACCTTCGCCAAAGAGCTGGCGGCAGGCCTGCCGACCGCGATCTCGCTGGCGTCTACGGACCCGCAGTTCGCTGATGATTTGCAAAGCCTGCTGCACTGCGGCAAGAGCTTCCGCGTCTATATCAACCCGGACTTTATCGGCGTGCAGCTCGGCGGCGCGGTGAAAAACGTCATCGCTATCGGCGCCGGCATGTCTGACGGCATCGGCTTTGGCGCCAACGCGCGTACCGCGCTGATTACCCGCGGGCTGGTTGAGATGTCCCGCCTCGGGGAGGCGCTTGGCGCCGATCCGGAGACCTTTATGGGGATGGCGGGCTTAGGCGATCTGGTGCTCACCTGCACCGATAACCAGTCGCGTAACCGCCGCTTCGGCATGATGCTCGGTCAGGGCATGGACGTGCAAAGCGCGCAGGAGAAGATTGGCCAGGTGGTTGAAGGCTATCGCAATACCAAAGAGGTTCGCGTTCTGGCGCAGCGTTTAGGCGTCGAAATGCCAATAACCGAGGAAATTTATCAGGTATTGTATTGCGGAAAAATTGCGCGCGAGGCAGCATTGACCTTATTAGGTCGTGCACGCAAGGACGAGCGTAGCAACTAACTGCGATGGAACCTGGATCACCTGAGTGACCCGGCCAGCAAAGAACTGGCCGGTCATTATTATATCGTCTGGAGTCAGCAATGCCGTGTGAAGAACTGGATATCGTCTGGAATAATATTAAAGCCGAAGCTCGGGCTTTAGCTGACTGTGAGCCGATGCTCGCCAGTTTTTACCACGCCACGCTACTCAAGCACGAAAATCTCGGCAGCGCCCTGAGCTATATGCTGGCGAATAAACTGGCTTCTCCGATCATGCCCGCCATCGCGATTCGTGAAGTGGTGGAAGAGGCCTACGCCGCCGACCCGGAAATGATCGCCTCCGCCGCCTGCGATATTCAGGCGGTTCGTACCCGCGACCCGGCGGTGGACAAATACTCGACGCCGCTGCTCTATCTGAAAGGGTTCCACGCGCTGCAGGCCTATCGTATCGGCCACTGGTTGTGGAATCAGGGGCGTCGGGCGCTGGCGATCTTCCTGCAAAATCAGGTTTCCGTATCGTTCCAGGTGGACATCCACCCGGCGGCGAAGATTGGCCGTGGCATCATGCTTGACCACGCGACGGGTATCGTCGTCGGTGAAACGGCGGTGATTGAAGACGATGTGTCGATTCTACAATCCGTGACCCTTGGCGGTACCGGTAAAACCAGCGGCGATCGTCATCCGAAAATTCGCGAAGGCGTGATGATTGGCGCCGGGGCGAAGATCCTCGGCAATATCGAAGTCGGACGCGGGGCAAAAATCGGCGCGGGTTCGGTGGTGCTACAGCCGGTGCCGCCGCATACCACCGCCGCAGGCGTTCCCGCCCGCATCGTGGGCAAGCCGGAGAGCGATAAGCCAGCGATGGATATGGATCAGCACTTTAACGGCATACACCATACCTTCGAGTACGGCGACGGTATCTGATTGATTTCCCGGAGACGATGCTGCGCATCTATCCGGGCTACAAAACAGAGCGCTGTCCGGTAGCCCGGACAGGTCCTACGCGCCGCAATTCTGGAATCGCTCAGGCTAGCTGCGCAGCACCGCTCCGGGATAGCCCAGCTGGCGCCAGGCTTCATACACCACCACCGACACCGCGTTCGACAGGTTCATGCTGCGGCTGTCCGGCATCATCGGAATACGAATTTTTTGCTCTGGCGGCAGGGCATCGAGAATGCTGGCCGGCAGGCCGCGGGTTTCCGGGCCAAACAGCAGAAAATCGCCATCCTGATAGCTCACCGCGCTATGCGCCGGGGTCCCTTTGGTGGTCAGGGCGAACAGACGCTGCGGCTTTGCGCTTTCAATAAAAGCGGCGTAATCACGATGGCGCTGGACGGCGGCGAACTCATGGTAATCCAGCCCGGCGCGGCGAAGACGCTTATCATCCCAGGCAAAACCCATGGGTTCGATAATATGCAGATTGAAGCCGGTGTTAGCGCACAGGCGGATGATATTCCCGGTATTTGGCGGGATTTCTGGTTCGAATAAGACGATGTTCAGCATACTGCCCCCTTAATTGCGGGGGGCAGAATAGCAGATATTTGGTTAACCCTCACCCCGACCCTCTCGCGGAAAGGGTGCGGGAGAAAACCGGCGCCGGCCTGTGAGCCCGATGGCGTTAACCCGCCTGCCGGACGTTTCCCTCTCCCTGGGGGAGAGGGGTCACTGCCGGGTTTCCTGCTGCGATCGTATCAAAGGTCCGCAGCGCATCGGCGTTTTGCACTAAAGATTCACGGCTGATTTCGCCGATAGTTTTCGCGCCGGTCAGCGTCATCGCCACCTTCATCTCTTTCTCGATCAGGTTCAGCAGATTGGCGACACCCTGCTTGCCGTGGGTGGCGAGCGCATAGAGGTATGCGCGGCCCAGCAGCACGCTGTCGGCGCCAAGGGCGATCATGCGTACGACATCGAGACCGTTGCGGATGCCGCTATCGGCGAGGATGGTAATGTCGCCTTTAACCGCATCGGCAATCGCGGGCAGGGCGCGGGCGGAAGAGAGCACGCCGTCAAGTTGGCGGCCGCCGTGGTTGGAAACCACGATGCCGTCAGCGCCGAAGCGCACCGCGTCGCGGGCGTCTTCCGGATCGAGGATCCCCTTGATCACCATCGGACCGTCCCAAAAGTCGCGGATCCACTCAAGGTCTTTCCAGGAAATCGAAGGATCGAAGTTATTCGCCAGCCAGCCGATATAGTCCTCCAGACCGGTCGGCTTGCCGAGGTAGGCGGAGATATTGCCCAAATCGTGCGGCCGACCGTTTAATCCGACGTCCCATGCCCACTGAGGATGAGTCACCGCCTGCCAGTAGCGGCGCATTGCCGCGTTCGGGCCGCTCATCCCGGAGTGAGCGTCGCGATAGCGCGCGCCGGGGGTTGGCATATCGACGGTAAAGACCAGCGTTGAACAGCCCGCCGCCTTCGCCCGCTCCAGCGCATTGCGCATAAAACCGCGGTCGCGCAGGACGTATAGCTGGAACCACATTGGGCGCTTAATGGTCGGGGCGACCTCTTCAATCGGGCAGACGGAAACGGTAGAGAGGGTAAACGGAATACCTTTTTCATCCGCCGCGCCGGCGGCCTGCACTTCACCGCGGCGGGCGTACATCCCGCACAGTCCAACCGGCGCCAGGGCTGTCGGCATCGCCAGCTTCTCGTTGAATAAGGTGGTTTCCAGGCTCAGGTCCGACATATTGCGCAGAATACGCTGGCGGAGCGCGACGTCGGACAGGTCCTCAACGTTGCGGCGCAGGGTGTGCTCGGCGTAAGCGCCGCCGTCGATATAGTGGAACAGGAACGGTGGCAGGATACGCTGTGCGGCGGCGCGGTAGTCGCTGGCGGCGGAAATAATCATCACAAGTTCTCCCTGGAATTTTCGTTATGGTCACCGGGCAGGCGGGTAATTCGCGCCTGGCGGGCCTGGTCTTCATCAAAGCGTTTGATCGTGGCGTGAACAAAGCCCAAATGGGCCATCATCGCCTTTCTGGCACCTTCCGGGTCACCGGCGATAATCGCCTCCATGACCGCCTGGTGCTGTTCGGTCAAGCGAGCGAATACCGGCGGGACGAGATACATCCGCTGGCGGCTCTCCTTGACTGAGGACTGTAAGAGGTCGAAAAAACCGCGCATGGTTTGCAGCAGCACCACGTTGTGCGAGGCTTCGGCAATCGCCAGGTGGAAGCGGACGTCGGCCTGCGAGGCCAGGTCCGGATCTTCGCTTTGGGTGGCTTCAAAGCAGAGGCGGATTTTCTCTTTTTCGGCATCGGTTGCCCGCATTGCCGCATGCCAGGCGGTACTGGCTTCGATGGCGTGACGGGCTTCGAGAATATCAAAGCTGTAATCGGGGTCGTCGGAGAGCAGCGTCTTCAGCGGCTGGACGATGTTTTGCTCCGACCACGCTTCATGCTGCCAGCGCACGAAGGTGCCCCCGCCGCGACGACTGAGCAGCACCCCTTCGTTGACTAACATCGCCAGCGCTTCGCGCAGGGAATTGCGCGATACGCCCAGCTGCGCCGCCAGCTGACGTTCGGCGGGCAATCGCATGCCCGCCTCCAGCTTTTGTTCTTCAATCAGCGCCCGCACGCGACGGGCTACATCGTCGGCAAGGCGTTTTGGCATCACTATCACGGGATCATCCAGGTTAAGACGTAGGCCTGCAGGGTGGTGATCACGCCGACCATGCAGGTGAAAATCAGACTATGTTTCACGGTAAAACGGAACAGGTCCGACTCCTTCCCAACCAGACCGACCGCCGCACAGGCGATGGCGATGGACTGTGGGGAGATCATTTTCCCGGTCACGCCGCCGGTGGTGTTGGCGGCGACCAGCAGGATATCGGAGACGCCAATCTGCTGGGCCGCCGTCGCTTGCAGCGCGGCAAACAGCGCGTTCGACGAGGTATCCGAACCAGTCAGGAATACCCCCAGCCAGCCGAGGAACGGCGAGAAGAAGGTAAACGCATGGCCGGTATGCGCCAGCGCAAGGGCCAGCGTTGAGGATAGACCGGAATAGTTAGAAATAAAGGCGAACGCCAGTACCATGCCGATGGAGTAAATCGGCAGCGCTAGCTCTTTCAGTGTGCTGCCAAAGGTCGAGATCGCGTCCTTCGGCTTCATGCGCAGCCAGACGATGGAAAGCAGCGCGGCGAATAGGATGGCGGTGCCGGTGGCGGAGAGCCAGTCAAACTTATAGACCGCGGCGTAAGGCGTGGCTTCGTTGACCACCGGCGGCATGCGGGCCACCATTTTGTCGAGAAACGGCACGGAAATATTAATCACAAAATCGTACATCGCACCGCCCGGGGCGAACAGCGCTTTGAACGGCGGCACGCTCCACAGGGTCACGGTTGCGGTCAGAAACAGGAACGGCGACCACGCGCGAATCACCTGTCCCGGCGTGTAGCGGGTGTGCGCCAGGTTCATATCGACCTGCGATGCGCCCATATCGCCGAAGCGGAAGATGCGAACCGGCTGCCAGCGTTTGAGGAACAGCGTCAGGCAGACCAGCGATACCAGTGAAGAGATAATGTCCGGCAGCTCCGGGCCGAGGAAGTTAGAGCTGAGGTACTGAGCAATCGCGAAGGAGCCGCCGGCGACCATGACTGCGGGCCAGGTCTCTTTAATGCCGCGCCAGCCGTCCATAATCGCCATGATCCAGAACAGCACGATGATGGTCAGGAACGGCAGCTGGCGGCCAACCATCTGGCCGATTTCGAAACTGTCGAGGCCCGTCACCTGTCCGGCGACCAGAATCGGAATGCCCATCGCGCCAAACGCGACCGGCGCGGTGTTAACGATCAGACAGAGGCCTGCCGCATACAGCGGGTTAAAGCCGAGCCCCACCAGCAGGGCTGCGGTGATGGCGACCGGCGCGCCAAAACCGGCGGCCCCTTCGAGGAACGCGCCGAAGGAGAAACCGACAATCAGCATTTGCAGACGCTGATCCGGGGTGATCGACAAAATCGATGAGCGGATAATGTCGAACTGCCCGGTTTTCACCGAGATTTTATAGACGAAGACCGCAGCGATAATAATCCACGCGATTGGCCACAGGCCGTAGAAGAAGCCGTAGATGACGGAGGCCAGCGCGTGGTCAACCGGCATTTTGTAGAACAGCAGAGCGACAGAGAGCGCAATGAGCACGGTCCAGGTCGCGGCAACGTACCCTTTCAGCTTGAGCTTTATCAGGGCAAAAAAGAAAAACAGAATCGGTAGCGATGCGATAAGACTCGATAGCCAGATGTTGCCGGCCGGATCGTAATTTTGTTGCCAGAGGTTCATGCAGGTCTCCATCGGGCCGTTATGATGCCGTGCTGAGTCTTGCGCTCTTAGCAGGTCACATCATTTGTAAAATTGGCCCAGCCAAATTGCGATTGTAGGATTAACGACAACGAATGGTTAATCAAATGTTATTGATGAGCAATATGTCTGTGACGAAAAATGATGGATATGTGAACCATTGGGCGATTTAAGAAATAATTGGTAGGGCCAGTTGGGGCGATGAATAGCGTTAGAAACAGAATAGATCCCGGAGGCGATGCTGCGCATCTGTCCGGGCTACCATCTCGTAGACGGCGGTGAACCCATAGCCCCGGTAAGGCGTTAGCCGCCACCGGGGACGACAGGATTAGAACGCGGTTTTGGCGAAGCCGGTCATCTCTTTGAGACCCATTTCGCGACCCAGCGCGGTCATCGGGTGAACAACAACCAGACCGCGCACGCTTTTCTTGAGTTTGCCCATATCGGCCTGCTCTTTTTTGGTGATGGCGCGGCGATGCGGCATGTCCATCAGCTTTTGCGCTTCTTTGCTCAGCTTCTGGCCTTGAATCTCACGCAGGCGGATGATTTCTGCCTCAATGGTGGTTTTTTCTTTTTCCAGCTCGGCGTATTTTTCTGCGGCTTCAACCAGGGACAGATCGGCCTGCTGGTGGCGGATGGCGTCAAGACGATCGCTCAGACGTTTAATTTCGTTTTTTTCGACTTCTTTCATGATGGCTTAATCTATTAAGAAAGGGGCATTATCAGACTATAGTATGTGCTGTCGCTTGGGTTGTGGGTAGTAATTTATCAAAACGTCGCCGTTTTTTGGTCATAACAGCCGTAACGGCATTCAATAACCTATTGAACATAAAAATCATTTTTAGCCAGAGTTAGCGAATATTCATTTCTGTGAAGCCTGTCGGTCATTCAGCACGTTTTCCTCATCTGAAAGCCTGTTTTTGGCTAATCCTTAATAAGATCATTCCCGAGCAGAGGAGAGCGTGATGGCGAAAATCGGCGACGGCGTACCGCGCATTATTGATAAGGCCGTAGATTTTATGGCTTCAAGCCAGGCTTTTATGGAATATCTGAAAAAATCTCCGCGTTTGCAGCATATACCGCCGGATATTCCGGCTGATAAAGAAGCGCTATTTCTGCGGCGTCTTGAGTATTATCGTCAGCTTTATCGGCCGACGTGCGACCAGCAAGAGCCAGAATCAGAGCGTTGATTTTTGAAAGGCTTTTTTTAAGCTGATTTTAGAAATCAGCTCGGTCAGAGATAGCATCATTGTCGAACGTACGACCTGCTGGTAGCGCAGCTTTTGCATTGCCAGCAGGTCCGCATCGCTCTCATCAAATAGCGGCGTTGGCGGCAGAGCGGCTACGCAGTGCAGTTCGCCAAACGGTCCAAGGATCTCATCGTCGGTAAAGCTGTACTCATTACCGTCGTGGTTCAGTTCTTCGCGCAGGGCCATCAGCAGTTCAGCGTCTTCATATTCGGCGCGGCTAATCACCCCAAGGCCGTAAATCAGCTTCAGGCGTACAGAAAGGTCGCCAAGCGGCCCGTCGCCGTCCAGCAACGGCTCCACTGCGTATTTCACCGCGTAGTCGTCTTTACGGAATACCTGAAGCACCAGAATATTGACCGCTTCCGTCAACAGTTCAACGGTGGCGATCAGGAAGCTTCTTACGGTTTTGCCAGCATTCAGACGTTCAAGCACACGGTTTTCAAATGCCTGTGTTTCTTCCATTATTGCCTGCATATCTGACATGAGTAATGGGCGCGGTTCGGACCGCGCCAGGTCTTGCCTCATTTGGTGGCGCTGTAGTCGTTAACGGCCTCCGCCACCACTTCGCTTGCCGCGTCCAGACCCGAAATCTGCGCCAGCGCAGCCTGCGGACCTTTCTCGGCAATCAGCGCCGCCAGTTCCTGCGCCTGCGGGTCCTCTTCGCTGCGGAAATGCATCGCCGCGGCGATCCCTTTCACCAGATTCCGATGCGGCAGGCCATATTCCAGCGTGCCGAGCAGCGGCTTAATTAAGCGATCCCCCGCGCTCAGTTTGCGCAGCGGCTGGCGGCCAACGCGCTCAACGTCATCTTTCAGATACGGGTTCTCAAAACGACCAATAATTTTCTGGATGTATGCAGCGTGCTTTTGCGCATCAAAGGCATAGCGTTTGATCAGCACCGCGCCGCTCTCTTCCATTGCCCCTTTGACCACAGCGCGAATATTCTCATCAAGAATCGCGTCGCGAATCGTCTGGTGGCCCGCCAGTTTTCCGAGGTAGGCGGTTATAGCATGTCCGGTGTTTAAGGTGAATAGCTTACGTTCGACAAATGCCATCAGGTTATCGGTTAATTCCATACCTGGGATGTTCGGCAGTTCGCCTTTGAACTGGGTCTTGTCGACAATCCACTCGCTGAAGGTTTCCACGGTGACTTCCAGCGGATCGTGAGTGGCGGAAGCGGACGGCGGAACGATGCGGTCAACGGCGGAATCAACGAAGCCGACGTTGGCTTCAACCCAGGCTTTATCCTCTTCGGCCAGGGCGTTAAAAACGTGGCCCTTAAGCTGGCTGGTGCCGCGAACCATATTCTCGCAGGCGATGATATTCAGTGGGGCCGTAACGCCCTGGGCCTTGCGTTTAGCCAGGCCTTTGGCAATCGCCGGAGCGATGCGCTCGAGCACGACCGGGCCGACGGCGGTGGTCAGCAGATCCACGTGGGCGATCAGCTCCACGACTTCATCGCCGATGCTGCTGACGGCATCAACGCCGGAAACGGTATCAACCTGCTCGTTCTCGCCGACTACGTGAACCTGATAGCTATGACGGGCATTCAGGGCATCAAGAACGACCTGATTTACATCCGCAAACGTCAGCTGTATCCCCGCGTCCGCCAGCAGTTTGCCGATAAAGCCACGACCGATATTACCTGCGCCAAAATGTAATGCTTTCATAGTATTAACCTTAAATTAATGTTTTTACCTGAGAGGGCTGGGGTGAGGCTTTTCCCTCACCCAAACCCTCTCCCCATGACTAAGGAGAGAGGGGGGCGTTTCCCGGCGCACCGCCGGGAGACAAATTACCCTTTCAACAGCGTCAGAACTTCTTCAACGCTGGTGGTTTTCGTCAGACGCTCAATCACAGATTCATCGTCCAGCGCGTTCGTCAGGCTGGTAATGACCTGAATATGCTCGTTATTACGAGCCGCGATACCGATAACCAGGCGAGCCACCTCGTCCTCTTCTTCGCCGAAGCGCACGCCTTCGGGATACTGGCAGAAGACGATGCCGGTTTTCAGGACGCGATCTTTCGCTTCAATCGTGCCGTGCGGTACCGCGATAGACTCACCCAGATAGGTGGAGGTCAGCTTTTCACGGTCCAGCATCGCCTGGACGTATTCCGGCTCAACGTAGCCGCCTTTCACCAGCTGCTCGCCGGCAAACAGAATCGCTTCTTCTTTGGTCGCCGCTTTACGACCGAGGAAGATGTTCTCCGCGCCGAGTTTGAACAGGTTGGTGTCAGCCGCCTCGAAGCTGTCTTTCAGGCTATCGCGGACTTTCTCTTCGTTGTCAGTATGGCGCTGCGCCGCAACCAGACGTTCAGTCAGGCTGGTGTACAGGCCGCTGTCGAGGAAGTTAGTCAGCGAAATATGCTGCGCCTGCGGCACCTGACGCATCGCCCGCTCGGTCAGATCGCGGTGGGTGATGACCAGGTCCACATCCGGCGGCAGGTTGTTAATCGCACAGTTAGTCACGGAGATATTGCTCAGCCCGGCATCCTGCACTTTCTTACGCAGCACGCCTGCGCCCATGGCGCTGGAGCCCATACCGGCGTCGCAGGCGACGATGATTTTACGTACGTGGCTCAGGTCGTTCGCGACATCGCCAGCGGCCAGCGGAGTAGCGGCGCCTTTGGATTCGGCTTTCATATCGTGCATGCGACGGGTCGCGGCTTCGATATCATCTTCTTCTTTCACTTTGCTGGTTTTCAGCAGAACCGCTGCGACCACGAAGGAAACGGCCATCGCGGCGACAATCGCGGCGATATTAGCGAAGTAGGCGCCTTTCGGCGTCATCGCCAGCACGGCCAGGATGGAGCCCGGGGAAGCCGGAGAGACCAGACCGCCGTTAAAGATGGTCAGCGTGAACACGCCGGTCATCCCGCCGAGGATAACGGCCAGAATCAGGCGCGGGTTCATCAGCACGTACGGGAAGTAAATCTCGTGGATACCGCCGAGGAAGTGGATGATAGCCGCACCGCCCGCAGACTGTTTGGCGCTGCCGCGGCCGAAGAACATATACGCCAGCAGGACGCCCATCCCCGGACCTGGGTTAGCTTCGATCAGGAAGAAGATCGATTTGCCCAGCTCGTGGGATTGCTGAATACCCAGCGGCGAGAAAATACCGTGGTTAATGGCGTTGTTGAGGAACAGGATTTTCGCCGGTTCAACAAAGATAGACGCCAGCGGCAGCATCTCGTGCGCCACCATGAAGTTAACGCCTGCGGCCAGAATTTTCGACAGGACTTCAACCGCCGGGCCAATGCCGAGAAACGCCAGAATGGCGAGGATCATACCGATGATGCCTGCGGAGAAGTTATTCACCAGCATCTCAAAACCGGATTTGATCTTACCGTCTACCCAGACGTCGAATTTTTTAATTGCCCAGCCGCCCAGCGGGCCGGCGATCATGGAGCCAAGGAACATTGGCATATCCGCGCCGACGATAACGCCCATGGTGGTAATCGCGCCGACCACGCCGCCGCGCTCGCCGCCAACCAGCTTACCGCCGGTATAACCGATCAGCAGCGGCAGCAGATAGGTGATCATCGGACCAACCAGCTTCGCCAGCGTTTCGTTCGGTAACCATCCTGTCGGAATGAATAGAGCGGTGATAATACCCCACGCGATAAACGCGCCGATATTTGGCATCACCATATTGCTGAGGAAACGACCAAAGCTTTGCACTTTGATCTTGATATCGGATGACATAAAACACCCCTTCTTCTGTTTTTGCTATCGGCAGGCTGAAAGCCCGAGGCTTGTTGTTAATAAGGCGGCAGAGGTAGCCGGGCCCTGAGTGATAGTGCGAAATCTGGCACTGAATCGTTAAGCTGTCCAGTCGATGGATTTTTATGTGATTTGGATCACATGAATATAGGGCGATGACGGTCTTTTGTAGTGATCTGCATCACAAAATGGATGTGTAAAAAAACAACAGACCGGGTTTTAAGGGGGGATAATGCATTTTTATGTGACGAAAATCACAAATTTACTTTGGCACTTTGTTATTTATCTGTGATGTTTATCACAAAATATTTTCACCAGGATTTAGCCTGGTGTGATCTCGCGCAGGTTATGCCGCGTTCCGCTTGCTGATACGTCACTCAGCAACGCGATCGCTTAAAGAACATTTTAGTCATCAATGGCGAAAATGATACGGGTGAATTATGCTCATTTTGTCGGCCCATTTTTCATCCGGCCCGGCACACATCCTGAAAATAATTAGCGTAAATCCGAGGAAATTATGTTTCTCAATTATTTTGCGCTCGGTGTTCTGATCTTTGTATTTCTGGTGATTTTTTATGGAATCATCATTCTTCATGATATTCCTTACCTGATCGCGAAGAAACGTAATCATCCGCATGCCGATGCGATTCACGTCGCGGGCTGGGTGAGCCTTTTTACGCTGCACGTCATCTGGCCGTTTTTATGGATATGGGCCACGCTTTACCGGCCAGAACGCGGCTGGGGTATGCAGCATCGGCGGGACGAGACGCCGTCTGAGGCGGTGGAAGAGGGGGACGAAATCAGCGAACTGCGCCAGCGGGTTATCGCGCTCGAGCAGCAAATAAACGGTCTTAGACCGTCAGCTCAACCTCCTTCGGTGGAGAAATAACTCATGGATCTGCTAATTATTTTGACCTATGTGGCAATTGCCTGGTCAATATTTAAAATATTTAAGATCCCGGTAAATAAATGGACGGTTCCCACCGCGGCGCTGGGCGGCGTATTTATTGTTAGCGCGCTTATTTTATTAATGAACTATAACCACCCGTATACCTTTACCGCGCAAAAAGCGGTTATTTCTATTCCTATTACGCCGCAAGTCACCGGGGTGGTCAGCAGCGTCACGGATAAAGCAAATCAACGGGTTAAAAAGGGCGAGGTGCTGTTTACCATCGATCCGGCGCGTTATCAGGCCCGGGTGGACAGGCTGCAGGCCGACCTTGTTACTGCGCTGCACAGCATTAATACCCTTAAAGCCCAGCTTTCTGAGGCTCAGGCCAATACCACGCGCGTTTCGGCGGAGCGCGACCGTCTGTACAAGGATTATCAGCGCTACCTGAAAGGAAGCCAGGCGCGGGTCAATCCGTTTTCTGAAAGCGATATCGATAATGCCCGGCAAAACTATCTGGCGCAGGATGCAATGGTGAAAGGGTCTGTCGCGGAGCAGGCACAGATCCAGAGCCAGCTCGACAGCATGATAAACGGTGAGCAGTCGCAGGTGGTGAGCCTGCGCGCGCAGCTGGCGGAGGCGAAATATAACCTCGATCAGACGACCGTGCGCGCGCCCAGCGATGGTTATATCACCCAGGTGTTAATTCGTCCTGGGACCTATGCCGCCTCGCTGCCGCTGCGTCCGGTGATGGTCTTTATCCCCCAGCAAAAACGGCTGATTGTGGCGCAGTTCCGGCAAAATTCGCTGCTCAGGCTGGAGAAGGGTGACGATGCTGAAGCGGTGTTCAACGCGCTGCCGGGACAGGTCTTTCGCGGCAAGCTGGTTAGCATCCTGCCAGTCGTGCCGGGGGGAACATACCAGGCGCAGGGCACGCTGCAGGCGCTGACGGTGACGCCGGGCACCGACGGCGTGCTGGCGACCATTGAGCTGGAGCCTGATGCCGCCGTAGACGCCCTGCCTGACGGCATTTACGCCCAGGTGGCGGTCTACTCCGATCATTTCACCCACGTTTCGGTGATGCGCAAGGTGCTGCTGCGGATGACCAGCTGGATGCACTATCTCTATCTGGACCATTAGCGGGGTCGGTCCGGCATGAGGTGATTGCTCTCTCTGCTATTTGCCTGCGTCTGCGCCATACTTACTACTTTGTTGGCGAAAGGAGCAGGCAATGAAACTGATCGGCAGCTACACCAGTCCCTTTGTGCGCAAAATTTCCGTCATATTGCTGGAAAAAGCGATCCCCTTCGAGTTCGTCAACGAATTCCCTTACCACGAGACCAACGGCGTGGCGCAGTATAATCCGCTGGGAAAAGTACCCGCTCTGGTCACCGACGACGGTGAATGCTGGTACGACTCGCCCATTATTGCGCAATATCTGGAGCTGCTCGGCATCGCGCCGGATATGTTGCCTGTGGCACCGAAGGCCGCGCTGAAATTGCGTCAAATTGAAGCGCTGGCTGATGGCGTGATGGAGGCTGCGCAAACGCTGGTACGGGAGAAAACGCGCCCGGCGGCCCAGCAGTCGGAAAGCGAACTGCTGCGCCAGCGCGAAAAAATTGCGCGCGGGCTTGATGCGCTGGAAGGGTATGCAGGTGACGGGACATTACGTCCTGATGAGGTCAATCTGGCAACCATTTCGACCGCCTGCGCCATTGCTTATCTCAATTTCCGTCGCGTCGCGCCGGGCTGGTGCGCTACTCGACCGAAGCTGGTTCGGCTGGTGGATTCCCTCTTTCAACGCGCCAGCTTTGCGCGCACTGAACCGCCGGTGAGTTGACCCAGACAGGTAACAGTTTTTGCGCGGAGGCATTACAATTGCTGCTCATTTGTTGACTCCCTCTCCCGTTGGGAGGGGGGAAAATAGGTTCATTCATGACTAGCGAAATTCGTGCGCTTTATACCCGGCTTCCGGCCATCGACCGTTTACTCCGCGACCCCGCATTTTCACCGCTGTTGATGCAATACGGTCATGCCCAGACGGTGGCGCTGCTGCGTCAGATGCTGGACGAGGCGCGGGAATACATCCGCCTGAACCAGGCGCTGCCGGACTGGTGCGAAGCGTGGCTAATGGAGACCTCGCGTCGTTTGACGCAGAGACAGCAAAGTGCGCTGCGCCCGGTGTTCAACCTGACCGGTACCGTGCTACACACCAACCTTGGGCGGGCGATTCAGGCGGAAGCGGCGGTGGAGGCGGTGACCCAGGCGATGCGCGCGCCGGTGACGCTGGAATATGATCTTGACGATGCCGGACGCGGCCACCGCGATCGCGCGCTGGCCGACCTGCTTTGCCAGATCACCGGCGCGGAAGACGCCTGTATCGTCAACAACAATGCGGCAGCGGTGCTGCTGATGCTGGCGGCAACCGCCAGCGGCAGTGAGGTGGTGGTGTCGCGCGGCGAGCTGGTGGAGATCGGCGGCGCGTTCCGTATTCCCGACGTGATGCGCCAGGCGGGCTGTGTCCTGCATGAGGTCGGAACCACGAACCGCACCCACGCGAAAGATTATCGTCAGGCGGTGAATGACAATACCGGCCTGCTGATGAAGGTGCACACCAGCAACTACAGCATCGAGGGCTTTACTAAAGCGGTCGATGAGGCGACGCTGGCGGAGATTGGCCGCGAGCTGAATATCCCGGTGGTCGCCGATCTCGGCAGCGGCTCGCTGGTTGATTTAAGCCAGTACGGCCTGCCGAAAGAGCCGATGCCGCAGGAGATGATTGCCGCCGGCGTCAGCCTGGTGAGCTTCTCCGGCGATAAACTGCTGGGCGGTCCGCAGGCGGGAATTATCGTCGGTAAAAAAGCGCTGATCGACCGTTTGCAGAACCACCCGCTCAAGCGCGCCCTGCGGGCGGATAAAATGACCCTCGCGGCGCTCGAGGCGACGCTGCGCCTCTATCTGCATCCGGAAAAGCTGGCCGCTGAATTGCCGACCCTGCGTCTGCTGACTCGCCAGGCGGACGAGATTCGCCTGCAGGGCGAGCGCATTCAGGCCGCGCTGGCTGCGCATTATGCTGATTTTGACCTGCAAGTTGAGCCATGCCTGTCGCAGATTGGTAGCGGCTCGCTGCCGGTGGACCGCTTGCCCAGCGCGGCGTTGACCTTGACCCCGCGCGATGGCCGCGGTAGCCGGCTGGAAGCCCTGGCGGCGCGCTGGCGTCTGTTGCCCGTGCCGGTTATTGGCAGGATCTACGATGGCCGCCTGTGGCTGGATCTGCGCTGTCTTGAGGATGAAACCCGGTTTATGGAGATGTTATTGAGATGATTATTGCCACTGCCGGCCACGTTGACCACGGCAAAACCACGCTGCTGCAGGCGATTACCGGCATCAACGCCGATCGCCTGCCGGAAGAGAAAGCGCGCGGGATGACTATCGACCTCGGCTACGCCTACTGGCCGCAGCCCGACGGGCGGGTGCTGGGTTTTATCGACGTCCCCGGTCACGAAAAGTTTCTGTCCAATATGCTGGCCGGCGTTGGCGGTATCGATCACGCGCTGCTGGTGGTGGCCTGCGATGATGGGGTGATGGCGCAGACGCGCGAGCATCTGGCGATCCTCCAGCTTACCGGGCAGCCGACGTTAACCGTGGCGCTGACCAAAGCGGACCGCGTAGAAACGGCGCGGGTTGAGGAAGTGAAGGCGGAGGTCGAGGCGGTGCTGGCGGAGTTCGGCTTTACCGGCGCGACCCTGTTCGCCGTCGCGGCGACGGAAGGTCTGGGTATCGCCGGGCTGCGCGATCATCTCCTGCAGCTTTCCGCGCGCGCTCACCCGCAGCATCAGCGTTTTCGCCTGGCGATCGACCGGGCGTTTACCGTCAAAGGTGCGGGGCTGGTGGTCACCGGGACGGCGTTATCCGGCGAGATTAACGTTGGCGATACGCTGTGGCTGACCGGCGTCGATAAACCGATGCGCGTGCGCGGCCTGCACGCGCAGAATCAGCCGGTGGCAAAAGCGTGGGCCGGTCAGCGCATCGCCCTGAATATTGTCGGCGATGCGCAAAAAGAGGATCTCAACCGCGGTGACTGGCTGCTGTCGCTACGGCCGCCGGAAGCCTCTGAACGGGTCATTGTCGAACTCCAGTGCCACACGCCGCTTAGCCAGTGGCAGCCGCTGCATATCCACCATGCCGCCAGCCATATTACCGGCCGCGTGTCGCTGCTCGAAGGCGCGCTGGCGGAGCTGGTTCTCGATACGCCGCTGCGGCTGGCGGATAACGACCGTCTGGTGCTGCGCGATATTTCCGCGCGCCTGACGCTGGCCGGCGCGCGAGTGGTGACCCTCAATCCGCCGCGCCGGGGCAAGCGTAAGCCGGAGTATTTACAGTGGCTGCACGCGCTGGCCGCCGCGCAGGGCGATGACGTCCAGGCGCTGGATATTCACCTTCAGCGCGATGCGGTGCGCCTCGATGATTTCGCCTGGGCGCGTCAGCTCAGCGACGAAGGGCTGAAGGCGCTGATTAACCGTCCTGATTACCTGCAGGCGGGCAATAGTCTGCTGAGCGCCCCGCTCGCCGCGCGCTGGCAACGGAAACTGCTCGACGCCCTGGCGCGTTACCACGACCAGCATCGCGATGAGCCCGGGCCGGGCCGCGAACGCTTGCGGCGTATTGCGCTGCCGATGGAAGATGAAGCGCTGGTGCTGCTGCTGATTGAGCAGATGCGTGAAAGCGGTATTGTTCATAGCCACCACGGCTGGCTGCATCTGCCGGAGCATAAAGCGGGCTTTACCGACGAGCAGCAGGCCATCTGGCAGCGGGTTGCCGGGTTGTTTGCCGATGAGCCATGGTGGGTTCGCGATCTGGCGCGTGAAGCCAACGTAGAAGAGTCGTTAATGCGGGCGGTATTACGCCAGGCGGCGCAGCAGGGGATGATTACCGCGATCGTTAAAGATCGCTACTATCGCAACGATCGGATTGTGGCGTTTGCCAAAATGATCCGCGAGCTGGATCTGGAAAGAGGCTCAACCTGCGCGGCGGATTTTCGCGATACCCTGAACGTCGGGCGTAAGCTGGCGATTCAGATCCTCGAGTATTTCGACCGTATCGGCTTTACCCGTCGTCGCGGTAATGACCATATTCTGCGCGATAAGGCATTGTTCCTTTAGAATAAGCCGGTTGTCCCGGGTCGCGGCGTGAACGCCTTACCCGGGCTACGATAACGCACAAACCTTGTAGCCCCGGTAAGCACAGCGCCACCGGGGAATGTTCACACTTACGCTTCCGTCTCGTTCACCCAGATACGCATCTCGCCTTCGCCGCGGTTGGCCCAGCTAAACCACGGAATAAAGGTTAATACTTGCGGCTGACTGGAGGACTGCGCACGGTCATAGTTCCACAGAGCCTGGTTTTCGGCATCTTCCGCCGTTTGCTTATAGCCAGGCGCCTGGAGAAGTATCTTGCGGGCAAAAATCCCTTTGCCCTCTACAGTGCTAAACCGGGCGTCGCGCGGCAGCTGCAGGTTATGCAATTGCTCGCCGTTATCCGCCTGCTCCAGGCAGTAAACCAGCGGACCGCGCTGGACGGCGACCAAACCGGCCTGGTGGCGCACCAGCGGGTTACCGTAAATGCGGCGCACCGGCATCGGCAGGGTTAACTGTAGCGTGTCGCCCTCCTGCCAGAGATGGCTGATGTGCAGATACCCTTTGCGTACGTCCTGCGTAACCGGCACGCCGTTGAGCGTCACCTGCGGCTTATCGCACCAGTCCGGCAGGCGCAGGGCTAGGGTATGATGCACAGGTGAAGATGAATCGACGACTATCTTCACCTGTTCCTGCCATGGATAGTTGCCGCTGATGCGCAGGCGCAGTGCCTCATTGCCGACCGGGATCTCCACGCTGTTGCCGACATACAGGTTGATGTACAGGGCGTCGTCGTGCGGCGTGTAGATATAGTGCCCCAGCGAGGTGAGCACGCGGGCGATATTCGGCGGGCAGCAGGCGCATCCGAACCAGCGCTGGCGGACGGGCTTAACGTGATCGTAAATATGGTTGAATTTTAAGGATTTTGGATTCACTTCCAGCGGGTTGACGTAGAAGAAGTGCTTGCCGTCGAGCGCCATTCCACCCAGCACGGTGTTATACAGCGCGCGCTCCATCACGTCGGCGTACTGGCTGTCGGCTTCCATCTCCAGCATCCGGCGGGCAAACATCATCAGGCCAATGGAAGCACAGCTTTCGGCATAGACCGTGTCGTTTGGCAGGTCATAGTCGCTGCTGAAGGCCTCCCCGCTGCTCTGCGAACCGATGCCGCCGGTGATATACAGCTGACGCTGGGCCATATTTTTCCACAGACGCAGACAATCCTGGCGCTTGCCCTCGTCCTGACTTAAACGGGCGAGATGGGCAACACCGGTCATCAGATAGACGAAACGGACCGCGTGGCCGATGGCGACCGGCTGTTCGGAAATCGATTGATGCGCCTGGCTGTAGGGCTTATCCATCACCATCCACGCCGGACCGTAGGTGTTCCAGTAAGAAGTTTTGCCGCGCTTCTCATATTCGATATCGTAAAAATGCGGCTGCGTTCCGCGCGCCTCAACGAAGTACTTCACCAGCGCGATATAGCGCGGCTCCTGAGTGACGTCGTACAGGCGCATTAACGCCAGCTCGATTTCCGGATGGCCAGGATAGCCGTGCAGCTGATTATCTCCGGGGCCAAACACGCTATCGATGTGGTCAGCGAGGCGGCAGACGACATCCAACAGACGACGTTTTCCGGTGGCCTGGAAGAAGGCGACGCCCGCTTCAATCATGTGCCCGGCGCAGTATAGTTCATGGCATTCGGCGAGGTTTGTCCAGCGCTCCTCTGGCGCTTTGACCGTGAAATATGTATTCAGATAGCCATCTTCACACTGGGCGGCCGCGACCAGTTCAATCACCTCGTCGGCAGTTTTTTCCAGCCCGGCGTCCGGCTTCTGGCACAGCGACCAGGCCACCGCCTCCAGCCATTTCGCCACGTCGCTGTCCTGAAAGACCATGCCGTAGAATTCGCCCTCCTGTCGACCGGCGGCGATGCGGAAGTTCTCTATCGCATGACTCGGGTCCGCCTCTTCGATGCGGTCATTAAGCGCATCCCACTGGTAGGGGATGACGACATCGCGTACCAGTTGCTGGTACTGGCCGAGGAACGGGTCGTTGATTTTCAGTTTGTGCAGATCGACTTCCATAACGGGCATGACGGACTCCTTAAGACTGAACGTGACGCGTGCGCAGGTCAGTGGCAATGCGCGCCATCATAGGATTGTTAAGCTTGCAGGCGCGAATAGTGAAGGCCAGCAGCAGATGGAACAGGGCGGGCAGCAGGGTCTCCATTGAGGAGATGCCCGCCAGGGATGAGGCCGTTTGGTTTTCCACGCCCGGCTGATAAGCCACGTAGATAAACACGACGCTGATAATGCCGGCGCTGGAAGCCCATGCCAGCTTGATAAAGAACAGGTTAAAAGCGAAGTTCATCCCGGAAGAGCGCACCCCGGTTTTCCATTCGCCGTAGTCGTCGGAGAAGGCCATCAGCGAAAAGTGCAGCGGAAGGGTAAAGCCGAGAATAATGCCGTTACCGAGAATGACGACCAGCCACAGGGTCTGGTACGCTTGCCCGGTTGGCAAAAACCACATCGCCACGGCCAGCGCGGCTAGCACCAGGTTGGTGTAGTAGTAGAGTTTGACGGTATCGAAGCGGCGCGAGAGCAGGTTGATGATCACGGAGCCCGCAATCGAGGCGAAGGTTACCATGGTGAAGAACAGCGAGGTGTAGCCGGTGGAGCCGCCCAGCACGTAGGTGATGAAGTACATATAGCCGCCGCCGCGGATATTAAAAACGTTGATCAGCAGGAACGACATTACCAGCATCAGCAGCAGCTGGTCGTTTTTACGCAGCCCGGCGATGTGCTCGCGCAGGGTAAATTTCCCCATGACATCCAGCGAGACGCGTTCGCGAACCCAGAAGAAGCAGCACAGGAACATCGCCACCGCGATGGCGCAGAGTACGCCGACGCCGTACTGATAGCCCTGCGCGGTATCGCCCTTGCCGAGCGCTTTCACCAGCCACGGCAGCCCAACGGAGACTAAGAATCCCGCCACGCCGCACAGCACAAAACGCCATGCCTGACATGAGATAACCTCGCTATGGCGCGTGGTCATGGTGTTGATCAGCGCGCAGTAGGGGACGTTAATCGCGGTGTAGCTCACCGACAGCAGCAGATAGGTGCCGAACGCCCAGGCGATTTTTACCCCCATGCTGGCGTCGGGCACGGTAAACGTCAGGACGCCGATAACGCCGATTGGCACGGCAATCCACAGCTGCCAGGGACGAAAGCGTCCCCAGCGGCTCTGGGTACGGTCGGCCAGCACGCCCATGATCGGGTCGGAAACAGCGTCGAAAACGCGCAGGGCCAGGAATAGGGTCCCGACCAGCGCGGGCGTCAGGCCGAAGACATCGGTATAGAAAAAAGTTAAAAAGTTCATGATCAGGCAGGTAATCACCGTCCCGCCCGCGTCGCCGAGTCCGTAGCCTATTTTTTCCCGAAGGGATAATTTGTCGTCCTGGGCACGCTGTGCCAAATCAGTTGTGGTAATCGGAGCCGAAGTCATAAATAACTCCCGGAGAGGATGTGCGAATAATATCCCACTGAAGTGCGGGCTTTAATTGTGTTATTTGCAAATTACGTTATTTATTCTGCACCAAATGTTGGGGGCAGCAAGGGAAGGGGAAAGTATAAAAAGAGGACGATTCCGACCTGATGGTAAAAATGTGATTTCGATCCAGCAGACGGCTATTTTATCGTGAATAATCAAAGGGAATAGGGGTTGTTAATGATATTAAAAGCGGAATATTGAATATCTATGCTTGAATTATCCATGTCACTTCCGATTAAAGTGCAGAACGGCGGATTGTTTATTTCCCGCGGCGTCGGCAGCCATCCGGCGCGCCGGCTTCACTCCTGGGAAATAATCTTTGTGGAAAAAGGGACATTAACGATTCGCGAAAACAACGAGATTTTTAGCGTCAATGCCGGGGACAGTTTGCTGCTCTGGCCGCAGCGATTACATGTGGGGATCGGACAGTTTCCGGCAGATTTAAAATTCTACTGGCTGCATTTTGAAGTGATGTCGGGTGAGGGTGATACGCTGCTTTCTATTCCACAACACATGCGTGTTAATGACCCGCAGTATATTATTTCGTTGTTCCGCCAATTCTTACGCGAGCAGGAAAATATTCATCGTAGCGTGGCGCTGGAGCTGATTCTGTTGCTGATTTTGCAGCAAATTTCGGCGGCAGCAGGCGAACAGCCTGCCGACAGTCCCGGTAACGCGCTGGCGTGGCGAGCGCAGCAAATCATTCGTACCCGGTTTCATTTGCCCCTTTCCGCATCCACACTGGCGCAGGAGCTGCACTGCAATGTGGATTATCTGGGGCGCGTTTATCGCCATGTTTTCCGGCTGACGTTAACCGAAGCGCTGCACCGTCAGCGGGTAAGGGCGGCGGAAAAGCTGCTTATCAGCGATTCCCTGTCGCTTACCGAGGTGGCGATGAAATGCGGGTTTAACGATGTTGGCTATTTTCGCAAGATTTTCCGCAAGCACACCAGCCTGACGCCGGCGGCGTGGAAGCGTCGTTACTGCAAGGAACATATTAATTCGGCGTAGGGTTGATGGGCTTTTCCCGACGGGGACGGGCAGCTCGGACAGATGCGCAGCATCGCCTCCGGGAGAATTCTGCAACATCCTGCACGCTTTCCCCGGGGGCGGCGCAAAGCGCCTGCCCGGGCTACGGGACCGCAGACCGCCGGTAGCCCTGATAAGGCGTTAGCCGCGATCCGGGGAGTCCCGAGGTGTTAGTTTTGTCCGTAATAGGCGTTTGCGCCGTGTTTACGCAGATAGTGTTTATCGAGCAGTTCAGACTGCATATCCGGCAGCTGTGGCGACAGCTGGCGCGAGAAGAGCCCCATATAGGCACACTCCTCCAGCACCACGGCGTTATGTACGGCGTCGGCCGCATCTTTACCCCAGGCAAACGGGCCGTGCGAATGGACCAATACCGCCGGGATTTGCGTCGGATCCAGGCCGCGCTGTTCAAAGGTTTTGATAATCACCTCGCCGGTCTGATACTCATACTCGCCGTTAATCTCCTCAACGGTCATCCGTCTGGTACAGGGGATCGCGCCATAGAAGTAGTCGGCGTGGGTGGTACCCCAGGCGGGGAGATCGAGCCCGGCCTGCGACCAGATCGTCGCGTGGCGGGAGTGGGTATGCACGATCCCGCCTATCTGCGGATAGCGGCGATAAAGCGCCAGATGCGTTGGCGTATCCGAAGAGGGTTTTTTAGCGCCTTCAACGACTCTACCGCTGGCGATCTCTATGACCACCATATCGTCGGCGGTCATCACCTCATACTCGACGCCGGAGGGCTTAATGACCATCAGCTTGCGCGTTTCATCGACCGCGCTGACGTTGCCCCAGGTAAAGGTGACCAGTCCGTGCGCCGGGAGCGCCAGGTTTGCCGCCAGTACCTCGGCTTTCAGTTGTTCTAACATGTGAATCCCCCTTCCTGCATCCGTGATTCAATCCAGCGCCGGGCCTGGATAATCTCCAGCACCGGCTCGCTGGCTTTCTCCGTCCACATCTCAATCAAAAATGAACCGCGGTAGTTCAGCTCGCGCAGCGTCTTAAAAATGCCGACAAAATCGACGCATCCTTCGCCGAACGGCACGTCGCGGAACTGTCCGGGGCTATCGTCGGTCACGGGCAGCGTATCTTTCAGGTGGATGGCGGCGATACGATCGATGCCCAGCTTCAGCTCGGCGGTGACGTCGTTTCCCCAGGCGCTGAGGTTGCCGACGTCCGGGTAGACGGTAAACCACGGTGACGAAAGCATCTCGTCCCACTTTTTCCATTTGCTGATGGAGTTCATAAAGGCGGTGTCCATGATCTCCACCGCCAGCATTACCTGCGCGGCAGCGGCCTGTTCTACCGCCCAGGCCAGCCCTTCGGCAAAACGCTGCCGGGTGCCTTCATCGTGCTCTTCGTAATAAACGTCGTAACCCGCCAACTGGATGGTGCGGATCCCCAGATCGCGCGCCAGGCGGATGGCTTTGGTCATGATCTCCCGCGCCCGATCGCGTACCGCTTCATCGCGGCTGCCAAAGGGGAAACGGCGATGGGCGGACAGGCACATTGAGGGGATGGCGACGCCGGTTTCCAGCATTGCGCTCACCAGCGATGCCCGCTGGCCCGGGGTCCACTCCAGGCGCGAAAGGCGTTCGTCGGTCTCGTCCACCGACATTTCGACAAAATCAAAACCGCAGCTTTTGGCCAGCACCAGCCGCTCAGGCCAGCTGAGATCCTTCGCCAGCGCTTTTTCATAAATACCTAACGGGTGGCTACGCATGCTGTTCTCCCCAGATAGCGTCGATTTGCGCGTGGAATTCGGCGGCAACCCGCGCCGGATGGGCGGCGCCTGCCAGCGCACGCCCGGCAATAAAGGCTTTGACGTTGATATCTTTGAACAGTGGCAGATCCGCCGGGGTAATGCCGCCGGTGATCGATAGCTCAAGGCCGATGTCGGAGAGCGCTTGCATGCGCGCCAGATCCGCCTCCCCCCACTGCTGCCCGCTGGCCTGGGCATCGCGTCCGCGATGGTAAATCGCCTGATGGACGCCGGTACGGTACCAGGCGCGGGCGTCATCCAGCGTCCAGTTGCCGAACAGCTCCATCTGAATCTCACCGCCGCAGGCCTGGGCCACGGCGTGGCCTTTCTCGACCGTGGCGAGCGGCGCGGCGCAGATGATGGTCATCCAGTTGGCGCCAGCGCGAAAGGCCTGCTGCGCCAGGGTTTCACCGGCGTCGGCGACTTTCAAGTCGGCGACGATGATCTTCTGCGGACACTGGGCGCGCAGGGCTTTAACCGCGCTAAGCCCTTCGGTTAAGCAGAGGATGGTGCCCGCCTCCACAATATCAACGTGATCCTGTAGCAGGGCGACATCGCGCTGCGCAGCCTGAAGGCTGGTGTGGTCGAGCGCCAGCTGCAGTAATGGTCGGCTCATAATGCGTGCTCCTTAATACGGGTGTGATAGCCCTGTAGTGCTTCAATCAAATGCAGGTAGTGGCGGTATTTGCGCTGATAGCGCGCGTGGGCGGTCATATCGGGCAGCAGCGTGCGCACCGGGTGCTGCCGGGCGTTCCGGGCTTCGCTAAAGCTGCGGTATACGCCAGTGCCAACGCGAGCGGCGAGGGCCGCGCCAAAGCAGCCGGTCTCTTCCACCTGCGGCAGTTCAACGCGTAAGCCGCTGACGTCCGCCAGCATTTGCATCCAGACGTCGGAGTGCGCCGGGCCGCCGGTGACGCGCAGGGCCTGAACGCTTGTAAAGCGTTCGCGCATACGGTTGAGATGGGTCATATGGCTGAATACCACGCCTTCATAAACCGCCTGTAGCAGGTGCGCGCGGGTATGCAGCGCCTGCATGCCGTAAAAGCCGCAGGTCATCTCCAGCCCGGCGTTGCTGCCGTAGAGAAACGGCAGAAAAAACAGCTCGCTACCGGCTTTCGGCAGGCTGGCTACGGCCTGATTGATCTCAGCAAACGAGAGATCGCCCCACTGGGCGGTAAACCATTCGAGGTTGCCGGACGAGGTCGGGCTGGCTTCGTGAACGATATACTGGCCGTCATTGACGTAGCGGCCATAGACATAAGGATGGGCTTCGTGCTCGCGCAAACCGTTGGCGATCCCGCTGGTGACGGCCCAGGTTCCCATTACCGCATTGAGGGCCGATTCATCCTCAATCCCGGCGCAAAGGGCGGTGGAGACCACGTCAAACAGGCCGCCAACGACGGGAGTACCCGCCGCCAGACCGGTTAAAGCGGCTGCCTGAGCGGTGATCTCCCCGCAAATTTCGGCTGACCCTACAACGGGTGGCAGCGCGTTATCGATTTCACCGATGCCCAGCCACTCGGTCAGGCGCGGGTCGTACTGGCCCGCGGCCATGTTGTAGAGGTTCGACTCGGAGATGTTGCTCTCCTCGCAGCCTTTCACGCCGGTTAAGCACCAGCGCAGATAGTCATGCGTCATCATGACGCAGCCTATCTGCGCATAGCGCTGAGGTTCATTGACTTTCATCCAGCGTAAAAGGGAGACCGGATGCCCGGTCCATAACGTTTGTCGGGTAATGGGGTAGAGTTGTTCCGGAATACCATCCTGCTGCCATTGATGGATGATGCCCATCGCGCGCCTATCGGATGAGAGGATTGCCGCTCCCAGCGGTTTGTCATTTTTATCGAGTAAAAATAGCCCCTTGCCTTGAGCTGAGATGCCTACGCCGCGGATGCGGGTATTGTCGATGCCGGTACGTGAGAGCAATGTGGCGATAACCGCAGCACACTGTTGCCATAACGCATACATGTCGCGCTCTGCTCTACCCGGCTGTGGACTGAGCGTGCGCAGCGGCAGGCGCTCTACGCCTGCCTCCCGGCCTTCACGGTCATACAATCCGGCTTTCAGCCAGCTTCCGCCGCAGTCTAACCCCAGCCAGTAATCGCTCATAACTTATTGCACCTCATCAACGGCTTTCAGGAGATCTGCGCCCTGAGGGCTGTCTTTCAGGAACATATCGCGTACCTGGTTACCGAGCACATCGCTAAAGGCTTTACGATCGATATCGGTCAGAACTTCCACTCCGGCTTGCTTCATGCCGTCGATGATTTTTTGCTGATCTTCGGCGACCAGTTTGCGCTGATAGTCGCCGGCTTCTTTGGCGGAACTTAGCAGCGCTTCCTGAAACTGCGGGCTTAAAGAATCGAATTTGGTTTTATTGATCACCAACAGCAAAGGAGAATAAGCGTGGTGAGTCAGAGAAAGGTACTTTTGTACTTCATAGAATTTGGCCGACCAGACGACATTAATAGGATGTTCCTGGGCATCAATCGTGCGGGTTTCCAGCCCGGTATAGACTTCGGAGAACGGCATCGGAATCGGGTTCGCACCAAAGATTTTAAAAGCCGCGATATTCATTGGGCTGTTATTGGTACGAATTTTTAACCCTTTTAGATCGGCAGGGGTTTTTACCGGCGTAAGGGAGTTAGTAACGTCACGCCAGCCATTTTCCCAGTACGCGAGAACTTTTAGCCCTTTTGACTCGAGTGATTTTTTCAGTTCATCGCCGACTTTACCGTCGAGCGTTTTATGCGCATGTGGGGTATCGCGAAACAGGAATGGAACATCAAGTAAGTTGAATACCGGGGCCAGGCCGGTGAAATTGTTTGAACCGGACATTTCCATATCAATGGTTCCGCCACGCACCCCGCTGATCATCGCCTGTGCGTTACCTAATGTGCTGTCAGGAAAAAGTTTTAAGGCCAATTCGCCATTGGTTTTTTCTTTTAATAATTCGTTAAATTTTTTCGCAGCAATATGTTGGGAGTCAGTTTGCGGTGTTTCATAACCAAAACGTAAAGACTGCGCCGCCAGAGACGACATGCTGAAAACTGTCAGACCAGCTATGAATAATGAACGAGCAATAACATGTAATTTCATAATATTATCCTTTAATTAATCCATTTAAGCGGTGTGGTAATTAGCTCGGGAATAAAAATAAACAGAACCAGCAGCGACATCAGGACGGCAACGTACGGGAATACGCCTCTCACCGCGTCATCAAACTTTAATTTTGCTACGCCGGATATCACGTTAAGAACGTTACCGACCGGCGGTGTGATTAACCCTATAGAGCAGTTAATGATGAACATGACTCCGAAATAAATAGGGTCAATGCCTGCTTCTTTAACCAGCGGTAATAATACGGGGGTAAGAATTAACACCGTTGGCGTTAAATCCATCACCATACCCACGACCATAATTGAAATCATAATGACGATAAATAAGAGTCGCGGAGAGTCGACCAGCGGCTGCAGCAAATCTGACACCATCATTGGCAATTCCGCGATAGTAATCAGCCAGGCGGATACTTGTGCCGCGGCGACCAGAAACATGACGACAGAGGTTGTTTTGGCAGCATTGACCAGCACGTGGTAAAGACTGGAAAACGTTAATTCCCGATAGATAACGACGGCGACAAAGAGGGCGTAAAACGCGGCAACTGCCCCAGCTTCTGTTGGCGTGAAGAGCCCGGAACGGAAGCCGCCGATGATAATCACCGGTAAAAACAGCGCCCAGATGCCTGAAACTAATGATTGCCAGATTTCACGCGTTGTTGCTTTGGGCTGGGAGGGAAGATTTAATCGCCCGGCTTGCCACCACCATGTGAGCATAAGCGCCGCGCCCATCATGATTCCCGGTGCGATGCCAGCCATGAACAGCTTGCTGATAGACAGACCGCTGGAAACGCCAAAGATAATAAAAGGAATTGAGGGTGGAATAATGGGTGCAATGATCCCGCCGGAAGCGATTAACCCAACGGAGCGGTTGATCGGATAGTTTGCCGAACGCATCATCGGCACGAGCAGCGCGGCAACCGCGGCGGTATCCGCCACCGCAGAGCCAGAAAGACTGGCCATGATCATGGCTGCAATAACGCCTACGTAGCCCAGGCCGCCGGGTTTATGGCCGACCAGCTTCATTGGCAGATCGACGATTCGCTTTGACAGGCCGCCCGCGTTCATGATTTCCCCGGCCAGAACAAAAAAAGGAATCGCCAGCAGGGAGAAACTGTCTGCCCCGTTAACCAGAGTCTGCGCCATAATCTGCACGTCAAACATATCCAGGTATGTCATCAGAGCAGCGCCGCAAAGTAGTAACGACCAGGCGATGGGTAAACCAATCGCGATCCCGCCGAGCAGGCAGCAGAGAAATATCACCACGGCCATGATTAGGCTCCTTGCTGTGGTTGTTGAAAGGAATCGTTACGCGTTATTAAGCGATACAGCCGACGCAGTTCGATTAATGCGATGGCAACGCTTGTGGGCAGACAAGCGATATACATCAGGCCAATAGGTAAACCGAGGATTGGCGAGTGATCGCTCCAGTCCTGCATCGCTTTTTGCAAACTGCCCCAGCCTAGTGCGATGCATAACAATAAAATCAGCGAATGTGTCAGTAGCGAGAGACGGCGTTGATTCGCTGGTGAGAGTTTTTCCACTACAAAGGTGACCTGAACGTGAGCGTTATCCATAAATGCAACGATGGCACCGATAAATGTCAGCCATACAAAGAGATAACGAGATAATTCATCCACTGATAAAATACTGCTCTCAAAACCATAACGTAAAACCACATTAATAAATACAATGCAGGAAAGTACGGCAATTAATACCGCAAGTATGCCCTCAAGTACCCGCTTCATAACGACTCCATCAGGTTGTGGAACTTATATTTTTTGCGCTGAATATTGGAACTTAACTTCTTATGCCTGGTGTATATTAGGTCCGGTACAAAAACGAATTGTTCGTCGTAAATTAAGATTTTAATACTTGAGTCAGGTCAACCGCTGGGTGGCTTTCGCCAGAGTATTAATACCGTCACGTAATATACTAATGCGGTGATTAATATCGGCGCTGGCATTGATTTCCAGCAATTTAATCCCGGTAAACCGCAGCGGATCGGGATCGGCGGCGGTAATGAGCTCCCTGGCATGTTTCTCGGTCATCAGGCTTTGCGAGCAGAAAGGGGAGAATGGAGCATGGAGATCTTGCCACGCGCCGTACTCTCCGCTCTGCGTCGTGCCGGAGAACATCAGCGCACCGAGCTTTCCTGCCCGTTTGGCCTGATGCACGTGGGTTAGTGGCAAACGACTATTCTGCCCTTCAATGGCGGAACGCGCCCAGTTAATGCAGACGCTGATGTCATAGTCAGCAATGGTTTCCAGCACGTTTTCTAACGGTAAGAATCCTTTGCGCGGTGCGGGGCCATTCATTGCGTCGCAGTGTTCGAGCACCAGCTCGCAGGACCAGTCCCAGCGGGTAATTTCTTTTAATGAACGGGCAAAGGCGTCGGTCGCCTGAGCCACGTTGGCATTGCCCGCCAGCGGGGCGGCGTGAAGCTCAAGGGCAATGACCTTTCCGGCGGTATTGCCATTGATTTTAGCGATCTTCTGCTGCAGGTGGCGATAGTACTCCACGCAGGCTTTGCGCTGCTCTTCGTCGCTGGACGCCAGCCCAAAGCCGCCGTTTTCACCGCGGCGGCGCATGGTCTCCATAATGGCGGTGACAACGATTTGCCAATTTCCCGGCGTATGGCGCAATAACCACTCGTCGCCGAGTGGATGCAGATGTTCAAGGCAAGGCTGCTCCAGCCCACGAATGTTTGGGGTATCGGAGAGCTGTCGCCAGAATTCCGTCTCTTCCTCTTCACTCTTTTGGTGAAATGAGGGGGCACAGGGGTACGCACCGATAATGTAACCGGTATTATTCGAATTCATAGTGTGCTCCTGAAAATAATTTTCTATAAAGCCGCTATTGCAATTTTAACGACTATTTTCCTGATTGGCGTAGCGATATTTTTATTACAACCTGGCCGATGAACATCCTGCGGGAAAAAAATCGCGTAACTTCCCGGTATCATTTCAATGAACGACTCATGCTCACTATCGTGGTAAAAAATAATATCACGCTGTTCTAATAAGGCTTCGTTTATTTCATTATTGCCGGTATCAATAGCAATACCGATTTTCTCTTCACCCGACGCCAAAAATTGAATATCCAGATAGCGGCGATGCACCTCGGGACGATTGTCAGCGGCATCGCGGGTGGTTAAATCGATGATCTGCGCGTAAATATTTTTACCATCAATCTCCACGACGCCGGGTTCGTGCGTGCGAAAGTCTGTGGTGCGTAAAAAATGAAGCGCTTTCTCAATCGCGTCTGGCAGATGACATGGATTCGGCTGCGCGATATGACCAAAGATCATATTTTAACTCCCTACAACGCTTGAATTTTAGCCCAGACGCTATCGTCAATGGTGATGCCGTTACGACGATTTTCATCCAGCAGTTTCGTAAATTCATGACCAGGCAGACGAATGGCCACGTTTTCATCTGCCCGTTCAGCGGTGGTGACGAAATCCATAATCCGCTGCAGTTTGGCATCACGGGTTGCGCCGTCGATCAGCTTATCCACTTCAATGGCGATGAAGATCTGCGAAACGCCATATTCATCGCTGTTTTCCTGGGTGACTTCAGCAACGGAGGAACCGTTAGAAAGCAGAGTGGCTATCATATCCAGCACGATGGACAGACCGGAGCCTTTCCAGTAGCCCATTGGCAAAATGCGGCGATTTTTTTCGATTACGCCAGGCTCTTTGGTCAGATGACCCTCATCGTCGAATCCACCATCCACGGGCAGTTCGCGGCCGGCAAGGCGGTTAACTTCCAGCATACCGTAGGAGAACATCGACATCGACATATCCACCATGGTGATCGGCGTCGACGGAATGGCGACGATCAGCGGGTTGGTACCGATGCGGCACTCTTTAGCGCCCCAGGGTGGCATCACGGCGATGGAGTTGGTCCAGCAAATGCCGATATAGCCTTTTTCCGCCGCCTGCCAGCCGTAGCTGCCGCCGCGCATCCAGTGATTGGCATTACGTAGTGCGATCAAACCGATACCGTGCCCGGAGGCCAGCTCAATGGCCCGATCCATCATCTTTTTCGCCGTCAGGTTGCCGATGGAGCGTTGGGCATCCCATTGTTCGATGGCGCCGAGGCTGGTCACCCGCTGCGGTTTAGCTTCAGGGATAATGTCGCCGTTATCTAACTGTTGGATGAAACGCGGAAAACGGTTAACACCATGGGAATAGACCCCGGACTCGGTTGTTCTGGCGAACATTTCAGCGCACTCGTCCGCCGTTTCTTCCGTGATATTTCGTGACCGTAGCACACGATAGAAGGCCTCTTTTAACTCTGCGAAAGTTACTTTCATCCCAGCTCCCCTGGTCGATTCTTAAAAATGATGGTATGTTTTTTTATCTCTAAATTTCACAATGCGAAACCTGATTCCAAATATATAGATCAAAAATTAACAAGGCAACGATATGTAACTTTTTTAAAAATCATTAAAATCAAAATGTTATGCTTTTTATGTTGAGATCGTGAACTACAACACACTTTGAGCTACCATCTGAGTGCCAGGAAAAGGAGGGGTATTTCTGATGAACCTGAACGATGAAAAAGAGAAACCAGCAGGAAGTCAGAGCCTGTTTCGTGGCCTGACGTTGATAGAAATTTTGAGTAACTATCCGAACGGCTGCCCGTTGGCGCACCTGTCGGAATTGGCGGGATTGAACAAAAGTACCGTTCATCGCTTATTACAGGGGCTGCAGTCCTGCGGGTACGTGACGCCTGCCCCGGCGGCGGGGAGCTATCGTCTGACGACAAAATTTATCGCCGTTGGCCAAAAGGCTTTGTCGTCGCTGAATATTATCCACGTCGCGGCGCCGCATCTTGAGGCGCTCAATCTTGCCACCGGCGAGACGGTGAACTTCTCCAGCCGTGAAGATGACCACGCCATCCTGATTTATAAGCTGGAGCCGACCACCGGCATGCTGCGTACGCGCGCTTATATTGGTCAGCATATGCCGCTGTACTGTTCGGCGATGGGGAAGATCTACATGGCGTTTGGTCACCCTGATTATGTTGAGACTTATTGGGACACGCACCAGGACATCATCCAGCAGCTCACCCGTAATACCATCACCACGTTACCCGCCATGAATCTAGAGCTGGCGCAGATCCGCGAGCGAAACATGGCGATGGACAGGGAAGAGAACGAGCTGGGCGTATCGTGCCTGGCTGTTCCCGTTTTCGATATCCATGGGCGCGTGCCTTATGCCATTTCTATCTCTCTATCAACATCGCGCCTCAAGCAGGTGGGAGAGAAAAATTTACTCAAGCCGCTGCGCGATACGGCAGAGGCGATTTCCCGCGAACTGGGCTTTTCCGTGCGGGAAGGGTAAGGCAGATGACCAGATTATCCCGGGCATCTGAGAGAAAACGCCGCTGACTCCATTCAGGATCAAGGCGCGGAAGCGGTTTTTTCTGGCACTCTGCGTTTTTATCCCCAATGGAGCAAGGATGAACCGGTTTATTCTCGCGGATGCGCAAAAGTGCATCGGCTGCCGTACCTGTGAAGTCGCCTGCGTGGTGTCCCATCAGCAGGACCAGGACTGTTCTGGCGTCTCCGCCGCGCGCTTTGCGCCGCGGATCCGCGTGGTGAAAAATGATGAACTCTCGACGGCGACGCTGTGCCGCCAGTGCGAAGATGCGCCCTGCGCCAACGTCTGCCCCGAGGGCGCAATCCGCCGCGAAAACGCGGTCTGGCACGTGGATCAGCGCCGCTGTATCGGATGCAAAAGCTGTATGGTGGCGTGTCCCTATGGCGCGATGACCGTGATGCGGGTGGAGGAGGGCGTACAGGCGCTGAAGTGCGATTTATGCAGCCATCGCGAAGAAGGCCCGGCCTGCGTGGCGGCGTGCCCGACCCAGGCGCTGCGCTGCATGGAGCCGATGGAGCTGGAGAGAATAGCCGCTGAACGTCGCCAGCGGATGGCGCTGGCGATGTAGCGATGACGCCTTCTTACGGTGTGTTCCCGGAGGCGGCGCTTGCGCGCCTTGTCCGGGCTACCTGTCCGCAGATCGCTGGAAGCCTGTAGCCCGGCTGAGCGCAGCGCGAGCCGGGAATATATCTGGATTATTCAGGATTCTGGCGCCCGTTTACGCGCCCTGTTCACCCCATGCGCGTTCAACCTCTTCGGCGAGAATCTTCACGCCCGCTTCAATCTTCGCCGGGTCCGGCACGTAGTTCATGCGCATGCACTGATGCGTGTGCGGCCACGGCTTATCCAGGCCCGGGAAGAAGTAGTCGCCCGGCACCATCAGGACGCCGCGCTTTTTCAGGCGCTGGTACAGCAACTCGGTAGAAATCGGCAGATCCTTAAACCACAGCCAGAGGAAAATCGCCCCTTCCGGCTTATGAATCAGGCAGCGATCTTCCGGTAAATAGCGGCGAATAATGGCGATAGTCTCCTGCACGCGCTGGTAATAGAAAGGCTTAATCACCGTTTCTGACAGGCGCAGAAGATCGTTGCGCTTAATCATCTCGCACATCATAGCCGGCCCCATTCCACCGGGGGCGAGGCTGATAATGCCGTTCATATTGCTGATGGCGGTGATGATTTTTTCGTTTGCGATGATAATCCCGCAGCGGCTACCCGGCAGGCCCAGCTTGGATAGGCTCATGCACAGCACGATATTCGGATTCCACAGCGGCCTGGCGTCGCTGAAAATAATCCCCGGGAACGGAACGCCGTAGGCGTTATCAATCACCAACGGGATGCCGTGCTGGTTGGCCAGCGCATCCAGCTTGATCAGCTCATCGTCGGTGATCACGTTACCCGTTGGGTTGGTGGGGCGGGAAACGCAGATCATTCCCGTCTCGTCCGTGACCTGCAAATGTTCGAAATCCACGTGATATTTAAACTGGCCTTCCGGCAGCAGCTCAATATTCGGGCGAGTGGCGACAAACAGATCTTCTTCGAGGCCGGAATCGGCGTAGCCGATGTACTCGGGCGTTAACGGAAACAGCACTTTACGGGTGGTTCCATCCGCACGACGGCCTGCGAAGAGGTTAAACAAGTAGAAAAACGCGCTCTGACTGCCGTTTGTCAGTGCAATATTCTGTAGTTCGATCTCCCAACCCAGTTCATCACGCAGCATCTGCGCCAGCAGGGCCAGCAGCTCGCTTTTACCCTGCGGACCGTCATAATTACAAAGCGCATCAAGGGCTTTGCCGCTGTTCAGCATGTCGGCCAGCAGGCTATGGAAGTAATCATTCATTTCCGGAATCTGTGCGGGATTGCCGCCGCCCAGCATGATGGCGCCCGGCGTACGTAGGCCGTCATTGAGGTCTTCCATCAAGCGGGTGATGCCCGAATGACGGGTAAATTTGTCGCCAAAAAGTGAAAATGTCATCGCGATTAGTCTGTCGGTATTCCAGGAAAGTGGGTAACCATAACGCCAGTGCAGACAGGGTGCAAATCGAGGTATCAGGAAGATATTTTGTTTTTATGCTGTGAGAGAAAATATTTTTGGATGTTTATCCTGAAAAGGCTCCCCCGAACACCAGGGGAGCCATGGGTCAGAAAGCTACTGCTGACCTGCCCATACCACCATCACTTTGTCATCGCCATTCTCGCGAATAAAGCCGTAGCCTTTCGCCATCGATAGCGTGGTTTGTTTACCCATGCCAATCGCCGGGTGACGGGCGCGGAACTGGCCCAGTTTCTCCCAGTGGGTCACGCTGCGCGCGGCTTTGCCGTTGACGTCCTGCCAGTTCATATCTGAACGCGTCCCCTGAAGCGGATCGGAGCCGGTCGGACCGAACGGTCGTGAGGATTCATCGCCGTAGAAGATCTGCACTGCGCCAGGCGCGAGCAGCAGCAGTTCCGCCGCCGTGCTGCCGCCTTCGCGGAACAGGCTGGTGTCGTGTGAGGAGAGGTAGCTTAACACATTGAAATCCTGAAGCTTCTCCGCCATATGTTGCCAGGTGAGGTCTATGTTCGCCAGGCAGCTTGTCGCTTTCGCCGCCTGATCCTGATAATCAAAGTTCAGCATGGCGTCAAAACCGTGGCGATAGTAGTCGCTCTGCATCACGCCGTGGCCCCAGGCTTCGCCGGTCATCCAGAACGGCGCGTTATCCAGCGCTTTGTCCGGATTGGCTTTTTTCCATTCCGCCAGCGCTTCAGTGGCCTGAGTTTTTAATTGCAGCCAGGCGGCCTGCTCGACGTGCTTGGCGGTATCGACGCGGAAGCCGTCGATACCGTAATCGCGCACCCATTGGCTCAGCCAGTGGGTCAGATAATCGCGCGGCGTATAGCCGGGGATCGCTTTGGCCGCGGTATCCGGCTTATGGCGATAGAAGTTCGGCAGGCCGGATGGCTCCGTGGATTCGGTTTTCAGATCCGGCAGGAAGGCCAGCGACATGGTCAGGTCGTCAAAGCCGGGGTTGTCGTAGTCGCCGATATCGGTGCGGATCCATTTTTTACCCCACCATTTCTCCCATCCGGCTTTGTCGCTGAAGTTGATGTAATCGTTAAAGCTGTGCCAGCTTTGGCCCGCGCGGGGCTTCCAGTCGGTCCAGCGCTCTCCGAAGGTCTTTTTCAGTTCATCTCCCTGGATGTACAGCGAGCCGAACTGAAACTCCTGCATATCAGCCAGGGTCGCGTAGCCGGTATGGTTCATCACCACGTCGAACAGAATGCGGATCCCGCGCTTGTGGGCTTCATCGACGAGGCGACGCAGATCGTCTTCCGTCCCCATATTAGCATCCAGCTTCGTCCAGTCCTGGATGTAATAGCCGTGATAGGCGTAGTGCGGGAAATCGCCTTTCGTACCGCCGCCGACCCAGCCGTGGATTTGTTCCAGCGGCGAGCTGATCCAAAGGGCGTTGACGCCGAGCTGCTGGAGGTAATCCAGTTTGCTGGTCAGGCCCTGCAGGTCGCCGCCGTGGAAGGTGCCAATTTCCTGCATGCCGTCTTTGTGGCGGCCATAGCTATTGTCGTTGGCCGGGTTGCCGTTGACAAAGCGATCGGTCAGGACGAAATAGACGGTGGCGTTATGCCAGTTGAACGGCGCGGCGGCTTCCGTTTCCGCGCGTTCAAGCAGCAGCAGACCATTGCTGTTGAATGCCGGCTGGAGGGTAATTTTACCGCCGCTGACGGTCGCGATATTGCCGCTGTAGAAATCGCGAACTTGACTGCCTTCGGCGAAGGATTTGCTGACGTCAATGGTGAGCGGCTTGCCATCCCATTTCGGACACTGTTTCATCTGCGGCGCGGCGGCGGCGGTCTGCTTCTCCTCCAGAGAGACCATCAGGGTTGGCGTACCTGAACGGGTATCGACTTCCAGTGTATAGCGGCCATCGCGGAATACGCGCCACTGCGGCGCCGGATCGCGGCAAGGCTCCATAGAGAGCATCTGGTTGAGCTTGATCGCGCCGGCAGGCTGCCAGCACTGTTGGTCAAACGTAATCCGCAGAGGGCGCGTACCCTTTGCTACCTCGTTTTGACTGATAAATCTGCCGGTGCCTTCTTCGGTAAAGGCGGGGAAATCTGCGGTAGTCCAGGCGGCGAAGGCCATCCCAGGCAACAGCAGCGACGCAAGCGCAGCGAGTTTCATTCCGGAGTCCTGTGTGCGGTTTTTTGTTCAGTTTGCGCGTCCGGCAGTCCCATGAACTCATCCCAGCGGCGCTTTTCCAGGGAGGATGGAAAAGGGTGAGTGATCGCGTTCAAAAAATGAGCAAAAAATGAGAAGGTAGTCGCATTTTTGTACTGTTGTCAGGATGCGGAAACCGATTTCAGATGACAGCTTTTCGGAATTGGACTATTTCTGTGGGTGCGTCATCTGGGTATTTTTGATACTATTCGCGATTCAACTATCGATTTTTTGTGAAAAACAAGGCGTTGGAATGATTGCATCCGACCAGGAGACCTAATGATATCGACTCCCATTCGACGATATGGGGCCGCGATACTCATGTTACTTACCTGCATATTTTCAGGTAGTGTGCTGGCAACAACACACACAGCAACAACGAGTCATAAAGCCCCAATCGTTAAGAAGCAAAGTACCGTTAAAGTAAGCAAGGTAAGCAGTAAACAAGAGTATTCTCGCAATAGTGTAAAGAGCAGTTCACTTCCTGATTTGCGAAAATACCCTTCCGGGACACCAAGGAAAAAAGCGTTTCTCCGGACGGTAATGCCTTATATTACGAAACAGAATCAGGTGATTACCGCCGATCGTAACTGGCTTGTTTCAAAGCAGTACGATGCGCGCTGGTCGCCAAGTGAGCGTACTCGACTGAAAGAGATCGCCTCTCGCTATAAAGTGAAGTGGTCCGGCAATACTCGCCATATTCCATGGAACTCGTTGCTTGAGCGCGTCGACATTATCCCGAATAGCATGGTTGCCACCATGGCAGCGGCGGAAAGCGGCTGGGGAACGTCAAAGCTGGCGCGGGTGAACAACAATCTGTTTGGTATGAAGTGTGGCGGTGGAAACTGCCGCGGCGCGGTGAAGGGCTACTCCCAATTTGATTCGGTGGAAGAGTCCGTTCAGGCCTATGTCCGAAATCTGAATACGCATCCGGCCTACTCGTCATTCCGTAAATCGCGTGCGCAGCTGCGTAAAGCCGATCAGGAAGTGACCGCCAGCACGATGATTCATAAGCTGAAGGGCTATTCGACCAAAGGGTCGAGCTATAACAACTATCTCTTCGCGATGTATCAGGATAACCAGCGGTTGATAGCCGCGCATATGTAATGGATTGTCCATGACATTATTAATGCCCGGCGCGTAAGCCCGGGCATTTTTCTTTGCGCGCTACATCATCACTTCGCTGTGCCGGTCGCGGTACTCCTTCGGCGTCACGTCGTACTCTTTCTTAAACACCGAGTAGAAATACTGCAGCGAGGGATAGCCGCACATCTGTGAGATTTCGTTAATCGAAAGGGTGGTCGATACCAGCAGGCTGCGGGCTTTTTCCAGTTTTTCGCTGTGGATCACCGTATGAATGGTTTCGCCGACTTCCTCTTTGAAGCGCTTTTCCAGGTTCGAGCGGGAAATGCCCACGGCGTCCAGCACCTGCTCCACTTTTATCCCTTTACAGGCGTGGTTACGAATATAGTGCATCGCCTGGATAACCGAGGGGTCGGTGAGCGAACGGTAGTCGGTGGAGCGGCGTTCTACCACGCGCATCGGTGGGATAAGCTGACGCTGAAGCGGCAGCTCTTCATTCTCCAGCAGGCGATGCAGCAGCTTTGCCGCCTGGTAGCCCATCTGACGGGTGCCCTGCGCAACGGAGGAGAGCGCCACGCGCGACAAGTAGCGGGTCAGCTCTTCGTTATCTATGCCGATAACGCACAGCTTTTCCGGTACCGGAATATGCAGGCGCTCGCAGGCCTGTAATACGTGGCGGGCGCGGGCGTCGGTAACGGCGATGATGCCGGTTTGCGGCGGCAGGGTTTGCAGCCAGTCGGCGAGGCGGTTTTGCGCATGCTGCCAGTTTTCGGGCGCCGTCTCTAGACCCTGATAGACCACGCCGCGATATTTCTCTCTGGCGACCAGCTGGCAAAACGCGTGTTCGCGCTCGGCGGCCCAGCCCTTACAGCTGGAAGCGGGCAGGCCGTAAAAGGCGAAGCGGTTGATGCCTTTTTCTTTGAGGTGTAGAAAGGCGCTCTCGACCAGCGCGGCGTTGTCGGTGGCGATATAGTGAACCGGCGGATAGCATTCCGGCCGGTGAAAGGAGCCGCCAACGCCGACAATCGGCACATTGACGTCGATCAGCAGATTTTCAATTTCCGGATCGTCATAATCAGCAATGACGCCGTCGCCTAACCACTCCTTGATGTTTTCAATCCGCGCCCGAAAATCTTCCTCAATGAAGATATCCCATTCCAATTGCGATGCCTGAAGATACTCGCCAACGCCCTCAACGACCTGACGGTCATAGGCCTTGTTGGCGTTGAATAACAGCGTAATACGGTGACGCTTTTCAAACATAGTGTTGTTCCTGGTCTCTCTTGCAGGCCATACAATACCGGCCAATGCCCGGATTATTTCAAGTTACTTGTGCCTAAGTTTGGCTGTAGCGCAAATAATTCGGGCATTTTTTTTCACTGTCCTCAGTTCCGACGTTTAGTGGCTGAATCCATCCACACCGCGAGCAATAAAATGACCCCTTTGACGATGTACTGCCAGAAGGTGGCGACGTCCATCATGCTCATGCCGTTATCCAGCGCGGACATGATGAAAGCGCCCATGACTGCGCCCGCGACGCTGCCAATGCCGCCGGCCAGGCTGGTACCGCCGATCACGCAGGCGGCGATGGCGTCCAGTTCGGCGATGTTGCCGGCGGAAGGGGAACCGGCGCCCAGGCGCGAGCTGAGAATCAACCCGGCGATCGCCACCATCAGGCCGTTAATGGCGAACACCGCCAGCTTGGTGCGCTCCACGCTGATACCGGATAAACGCGCGGCCTCCAGGTTGCCGCCGATGGCGTAGATGCGGCGCCCAAACGCGGTACGGGTGGCCATAAACATGCCCGCCAGCAGCAGCGCGGCGAGGATCAGTACCGGCGTCGGGACGCCGCGATAGTCGTTTAACAACCAGATGGCGCCCAGCACGATAACGGCGGTGATCGTCTGACGGCCAACGGTTGAGGCGGAGGCGGGCGTGGAGAGGCCCAGAGCCTGGCGTCGCATACGGCCGCGCCACTGCCAGATAATAAATGCCGCCATACCCAGCACGCCGATGCCAAAGCCAATACCATCAGGTAGATAGCTCTGGCCGATTTGCGACATCGCCGGGCTGGTGGGAGAGACGGTGGTGCCGTTGGTGATGCCTATCAGAATACCGCGAAATGCCAGCATCCCGGCGAGCGTCACGATAAACGAGGGGACCTTACGATAGGCAACCCACCAACCGTTCCAGGCCCCCAGCAGCAGACCCAGGACCAGGGTAACCACAATTGTCAGCGGTAGCGGCCAACCGAGCCAGACGTCAAAGATTGCCGCCGCGCCGCCGAGCAGGCCCATCATTGAGCCCACGGAGAGGTCGATCTCGGCGGAAATAATCACAAACACCATGCCGACCGCGAGAATGCCGGTGATAGCGGTCTGGCGCAGCAGGTTGGAGATATTACGCGCGCTCAGATAAGCGCCTTCGGTGGTCAAGGTGAAAAACAGCATAATGGCCACGATAGCGGCGATCATCACGAATACCTGGAGGTTCATCCCCTTCAGCCCTGACAGCGCGCCGGCAGTAGACGGGGTGAGTTTCATTTCAGACGACGTGTTCTTCGACATGGCGTTCGCTCCTCAGTGCGGCTTCCATTACCTGTTCCTGGGTCAGACCCTGGTTGATCAAATTAGCCTTCAGCTTACCCTCATGCATCACCAGCACCCGGTCGCTTAGGCCAAGCACTTCGGGCAGCTCGGATGAAATGACAATGACGGCGATCCCCTGCTGCACCAGCTGATTAATCAGCTTGTAGATTTCATACTTGGCGCCGATGTCGATGCCGCGGGTAGGCTCATCGAGTATCAGAATGCGCGGGTTCAGTAGCAGGCAGCGGGCGAGGATCGCCTTTTGCTGATTGCCGCCGCTCAGGCGACCGATCGCCAGCTCCGGCGATGAGGTTTTGATCTTCAAACGCTGGATGGATTGCTGAATACAGTGCTGCTCTCCGGCATCGTCAAGACTGCTCAGCGGACCGGTAAACTGGTTTAACGCGGCGAGGGTGATGTTTTTACCCACCGCCATGACCGGCACAATACCGTCTTTCTTTCTGTCTTCCGGTACCATGGCGATGCCCTGGGCAATAGCCTGCTGGCAGCTGTGAATCGTCACCTGCTGGCCATCAATAAAGATTTTTCCTTGCCAGCGGCCCGGCCAGACGCCGAACAGGCACTGCACCGCTTCGGTACGGCCCGCGCCGACCAGCCCGGCGATCCCCAGAATTTCGCCGCGCCGTAGCGAGAAGGAGACGTCATTGACGCGCTTAATGTGGCGATTCACCGGGTGCCAGGCCGTCAGGTTCTCCACCCGCAGGATTTCCTCGCCGCAGCTGTGGGCTTCGCTCGGGTAGAGGGCGGTAAGCTCGCGGCCGACCATCATGGTGATAATGTCATCTTCGCTCATGCCGTCAGCGTTGCGGGTGCCAATATGCTGCCCATCGCGGATCACGCAGATGGTGTCGGAGATGGCTTTGACTTCATTGAGCTTGTGGGAAATGTAAATGCAGGCAATACCGTGATTTTGCAGATCGCGAATAATATTCAGCAGAATTGCCGTCTCTTGTTCCGTTAATGAGGCGGTGGGTTCGTCGAGAATTAACAACCGCACCTGCTTGTTCAGCGCTTTTGCTATTTCAACCAACTGCTGCTGACCAAGGCCTAAATCGCCGACGCGGGTGTCGGGTGATATGGCTAAATTGACCTGGGCCAGCAGCTTCTCGCAGCGCAAAGTCATGGTTTCATAATCCAGCAGACCGTGGCGGGAGATTTCCGCGCCGAGAAAAATATTCTCCAGAACGGTCAGATGTTTTACCAGCGCCAGCTCCTGATGAATGATGGCAATCCCTTTGCGCTCGGTATCGCGTATATGGCCCGGCCGCAACGTTTCCCCGGAAAAAATAATCTCTCCCTCATAGCTACCGTGCGGATATATTCCGCAAAGGACCTTCATGAGCGTGGACTTACCGGAGCCGTTTTCGCCGCACAGCGAGACCACTTCTCCGGCGTTAAGCCGCAGACTGACATTATCAATCGCCTTCACCGTACCGAAGGTTTTAGTAATGTTTTTCATTTCGAGTAACCAGGACATAGAGACTCCACATAAGCGATATCCGGCTGAATGGGGCAACGCCCCCGGGAGAGGGCGTCAGAGATTACAGCTCGCTTTTTTTGTGGAAACCGTCTTTGATCACCGTCTGATCAATGTTGTCTTTATTGACCTCAATGGGGGTCAGCAGCCGTGACGGGACATCTTTCAGCCCATTGTTGAGCGTGGAATCGGCCTGCGGCTGCTTGTCGTTGCCTAGTTCGACGGCGATTTCAGCCGCGGTGGTGGCAAGGGTGGTGATAGGTTTATAGACGGTCATCGTTTGGGTGCCGGCGATAATGCGCTTCACGCCGGCGAGGTCGGCATCCTGTCCTGATATGGCGACTTTGCCTGCGAGTCCCTGGGCGCTTAATGCCTGGATGGCGCCTCCAGCGGTGGCGTCGTTGGAGGCGACGACCGCATCAATTTTATTGTTGTTGGCGGTCAGGGCGTTTTCCATAATTTTCAACGCATTTTCCGGTAACCATCCGTCGACCCACTGATCGCCGACGATTTTAATTTTCCCTTCATCAACATAAGGCTTGAGGACTTTCATTTGTCCGGCACGGAAAAGCTTGGCGTTATTGTCCACCGGCGAGCCGCCCATCAAGAAATAGTTACCCTGAGGCACTTTATCGACCAGACTTTGCGCCTGCATTTCACCCACTTTTTCATTATTAAATGAAATATAAAAATCAATGTCGGCGTTATTGATAAGACGATCGTAGGCGAGAACTTTAATTCCCTCCTGTTTCGCCTCTTTTATGACATTGCTCAGCACCTGGCCGTTATAGGGAATAATCACCAGAACGTCGACGCCACGGTTGATCATATTTTCGATTTGCGACATTTGCGTTTCTTCGTTGCCATTGGCTGACTGGACGAATACTTTTGCACCTAATGATTCTGCTTTGTTGACAAAAATATCGCGATCTTTTTGCCAGCGTTCAAGACGCAAGTCGTCAATCGCCATGCCAATTTTAACTTCTTTAGCAATGCCCGACAGGCTGGTGAGGAGGAGTGAAGCGCAGAGCGTTAGGCAAAGGTTCTTTATCTTCATAATAATAACACCTTTTTTGTAAAGTGCAGGATAAGACGAACGATAAAAATAAACGGCCTGATACGTAGCAGATTTTTAACGCGGAAAGGAACGCTGGCAATTATCTATGCTTATTTTGCCGTTATGAAATTTTGTTTATTTGTTAATTTATGACCGCGATCGTACTTTAATAATTAGTTCTCACCGTATTTCATTGATCTTTCGTGGCGGAAGCGGCGGAATGGGGCCGCTGACGTATTATTTTTGCGACCTGGCGCACGTTTGTGGATTCTCTCAATCACGGTGTGAAATAACGTAATTGAGGAAACTAAAAAGAGAATTCTATATTGGCTTATGACTTATTACTCGCCGCATCCCTGAATATGGAGTTCATTATGCAGACCTATTTTGATCAGCTCGATCGCGTTCGTTATGAAGGCCCGAAATCCGCTAACCCACTGGCTTTCCGTCATTACAACCCGGATGAGCTGGTGCTGGGCAAACGGATGGAAGACCATTTACGCTTTGCGGCCTGCTACTGGCACACCTTCTGCTGGAACGGTGCCGATATGTTCGGCGTGGGCTCCTTTAACCGCCCGTGGCAGCAGCCGGGTGAAGCAATGGAAATGGCGAAACGTAAAGCCGATGTCGCTTTTGAGTTTTTCCACAAACTGAATGTACCGTACTACTGCTTCCACGACGTTGACGTTTCTCCTGAAGGGGCATCGCTGAGAGAGTATGCCAATAACTTCGCGCAAATGGTTGATGTGCTAGCGGAAAAACAGCAGCAAAGCGGCGTCAAGCTGCTGTGGGGCACGGCAAACTGCTTTACGAACCCGCGTTACGGCGCCGGTGCGGCAACCAACCCGGATCCGGAAGTGTTCAGCTGGGCGGCGACCCAGGTGGTGACCGCGATGGATGCGACCCACAAACTGGGCGGTGAAAACTACGTCCTGTGGGGCGGTCGCGAAGGTTATGAAACCCTGCTGAACACCGACCTGCGTCAGGAACGCGAGCAGATTGGCCGCTTCATGCAGCTGGTCGTGGAGCATAAACATAAAATCGGCTTCCAGGGTACGCTGCTGATTGAACCGAAACCGCAGGAGCCCACCAAGCATCAGTACGATTACGACGCGTCTACCGTCTACGGCTTCCTGAAACAGTTCGGCCTGGAAAAAGAGATCAAGCTGAATATCGAAGCGAACCACGCGACGCTGGCCGGCCACACGTTCCACCACGAAATTGCTACTGCCATCGCCCTCGGCCTGTTTGGTTCCGTTGACGCTAACCGCGGCGACCCGCAGCTGGGCTGGGATACTGACCAGTTCCCGAACAGCGTTGAAGAGAACGCGCTGGTGATGTACGAAATCCTTAAAGCGGGCGGCTTTACCACCGGCGGCCTGAACTTTGATGCTAAAGTGCGTCGTCAGAGCACCGACAAATACGACCTGTTCTACGGCCACATCGGCGCGATGGACACCATGGCGCTGGCGCTGAAAGTCGCTGCCCGTATGATTGAAGGCGGCGAGCTGGATAAACGCGTTGCCAAACGCTATGCCGGCTGGAACGGCGAGCTGGGTCAGCAGATCCTCAAAGGCCAGATGAACCTGGCGGACATCGCCCAGTATGCCACTCAGCATAACCTGGCGCCGCAGCACCAGAGCGGCCATCAGGAACTGCTTGAAAACGTGGTTAACCGCTACCTTTTTGATCGCTGATGATGGCGAAAATGCCCGGCGGGTCCGGGCATTGGTTTAACCGATGCTTTATTCCCGTTAGTAAGGAGAGGCTGTATGTATATCGGGATTGATCTGGGCACCTCGGGCGTTAAGGCCATTCTGCTCAACGAGCAGGGCGAGGTCGTGGCTTCGCACACCGAAAAGCTCAACGTGTCGCGTCCGCACCCTTTATGGTCTGAACAAGATCCTGAGCACTGGTGGCTGGCGACGGACCGCGCGATGAAAGCGTTGGGCGCGCAGCACTCTTTGCGCGCGGTTAAAGCGTTGGGCATTGCGGGTCAGATGCACGGCGCGACGCTGCTCGATAAGCAACAGCGCGTCCTGCGCCCGGCGATCTTGTGGAATGATGGCCGCTGCGGCGAGGAGTGTGCGCTGCTGGAGGAGGAAGTCAGCCGTTCGCGACAGATCACCGGTAATCTGATGATGCCGGGATTTACCGCGCCGAAGCTGTTGTGGGTGCAACGTCACGAGCCTGAGATTTTTAGGCAAGTCGATAAGGTTCTGCTGCCAAAAGATTATTTACGTTTGCGTATGACCGGTGAGTTTGCCAGCGATATGTCCGATGCCGCCGGAACGATGTGGATGGACGTGGCGCGCCGCGACTGGAGCGATGAAATGCTCGCCGCCTGTGGGTTGAGCCGCGATAACATGCCAGCGCTTTTCGAAGGATGCGAAGTGACGGGCTCGCTGCGTCCGGCCGTCGCGCAAGCGTGGAATATGCCGGAAGTATTGGTGGTGGCCGGCGGCGGCGACAACGCGGCGGGAGCGGTTGGCGTAGGTATGGCGGATGCGGGCCAGGCGATGCTGTCGCTGGGGACCTCGGGCGTCTACTTTGCCGTCAGCGACGGCTTTCTTAGCAAACCGGAAAGCGCCGTTCACAGCTTCTGCCACGCGTTGCCTGGACGCTGGCATCTGATGTCGGTCATGCTGAGCGCGGCTTCCTGCCTTGATTGGGCGGCGACATTAACTGGCCTGGGCACGGTTCCGGCGCTGATTGCGGCAGCGGAAGCGGCGAACGACGATGCCGATCCGGTCTGGTTCTTGCCTTATCTCTCGGGTGAACGCACGCCGCACAACAATCCGCAGGCGAAAGGCGTCTTTTTCGGCCTGACTCATCAACACGGTCCGGCGGAGCTGGCGCGGGCGGTGCTGGAGGGAGTCGGTTATGCTCTGGCGGACGGCATGGATGCGGTTCACGCCTGCGGCGTCAAACCGGAGAGCGTCACGCTGATTGGCGGCGGCGCGCGCAGCGCCTACTGGCGGCAAATGCTGGCGGATATAAGCGGCCAGCAGCTTGATTTCCGCACCGGCGGCGATGTCGGACCGGCGCTTGGCGCGGCGCGGCTGGCGCAGCTGGCGCTGCATCGAAATGTCGCGTTTTCCGATCTGCTCCCGCAGCTCCCGCTGGAACAGGCTCATCTTCCGGATGCCGAACGCTTTGCGCGTTACGCACCTCGTAGGGAAACTTTCCGCCAGATTTATCAGCAGCTTTTACCGCTGATGTCCTGAAACATTCGCCCCTTTCACGGGGCGAATTCATCTAATGAATATTTTTAAAATCATCTAGTTATCGAGTGTATTGATATATTCCGAATTTGTCGTTTCAGATGCGAAAAGTGCGGATAATCACGTTCTGGCAGTACACAATGGGGCCTGTCTTATGCCAGGGAGGCCTCATGAAAAATAATATTATTCCTAAGCTATTGATGTCCCTTGGGGCACTGGTTTATCTGCTGGGGATCTGGCGCACCTGTCCGTTATTTAGCGGCAAGGGCTATTTTCTCGGCGTTCTGGTGATGGGCATGTTCGCGATTTTAGCGCATCAACGTACGATGCAGGAGAAGGGGCCAGACGATGGCTTTGCTTCGCTGTGCCGCCTTGTGCTCCTGCTGTCGGTCGGTTTACTGATGGTCGGCGCCTGGTTCGTACCCGCCGGATGGAACGAGAAGATCATCTACGTGGCGGCCTGGTTTGTGTGCTTATACGGCGTTTCCGCGATGCCCCAGAAAGCGCTGGACGCACAGGCTGCGCAGAAAGATTCCTCAGAACGGCCTTAACTGACAAAGCGGCGGACATCAAACCGCTGAACCAGCATTGAGAGCAATAAACTTCCCAGCAGCGCAGCGCTGAATATCCAGACAATATCTAATAACGGCCAGCGGGACAGCGCCAGTCCGCTGGCGCGGAGCGCGTGGATAATCAACGCATGAAAACCGTAAATCCCTAATGAATGGCGTGCAATCAGCGCAATAAGAGGCAACTCACGCGTATTCAGCGTATTTTTTACCAGCGTCAGAAGCGCTATCGCGCAAACAAAAACCGCGGGACCGCAATATAAATACCAGGTATCGCCAAAGTCGCCGCGCCAGCGCAGTTCGTGCAGCGTACCGCGTGATATGACCCATACTCCCGCGATGAAAAGGCCAGCGCTGAGCGCAGTCAGCCATTTTTTATCGCTATTCATCATACCGATTGCCCGGCCTAACACGCCATACATCACATAGTAGAACGTATCCCCGTTGATATAGAGATTGATCGGCAGCCACTCGACTCCTCCCGCTTTCACCGCCACCATATTAGGATTCGCCAAAAGCCCGATGATCGCCATCAGCGCCAGCAGCATCTTGCCGCTAACCGGTTTGACCTGAACCAGCGGTGAAAGCAGGTAAATGACGACGATTGCGAAGAAAAACCACAGATGGTAGAACACCGGTTTTTGCAGCAAATTCTTCAGCGATAGCTCAACGTTGATGTGGGTAAACAGGGTGATATAGAGCAGCGACAGCGCGCTATAAAAGAGGATGCACAGCGCGATGCGCAAAAAGTGCCGGGGCTGGGCGCTGCGCTCGCCGAAAAACAGATAGCCTGAAATCATGAAAAATAGCGGCACGCTGACGCGAGACGCGGAGTTGAGGATATTGGCTACATCCCACGTCAGCAGACTGACGTTGTGCGGGTGCGTGATATACCAGGTGGTGCTATGAATCATGACGACCATCAGGCAGGCAATACCGCGCAAATGGGTAATCCAGTGTATTTTTTCCTGCATCAGTACCTCTGTTTCTCCTTCTCAGACAGGGTCTGACTGCCCTTATCCGCTTGTATCGCAGTGGAATAATCCGAGTTTTTCATCATAGACTTGTCGAGGTGTGGTCCAATTCGCACAATGAGCCGGTTATTTAACGTAACCTGCACGATAACAATTTACTAACAAGGCGGTCGAGAAAAAATGGTGATGAAATATGCGTTTTCTGGACTGCTGCTGTGCATGCTTGCGGGCTGTAGCGCAACGCCGCCTCAGCCAGCGCAGAAGGCGCAAAAAGCGCGGATAACGCCGCAGGCAACACTCAATATGGCGCAGCTGTGCAAGGATAATGCCGCCGTACGTTACAGTACAGGCGTGCGTCAGATTGACGTCAGCCATTTCGAACAGTTCCGGGGGAGCTACGAGCTTTCGGGCAAGACTGCGCGGAATGAACGCTTTATCTGTTCTTTTGACCCGGACGGGCAGTTTTTGCATCTTTCCATGCGCTAGATGCGCCCGCGATGGCGCTTATTTCCGCAATTTTCCCTAAACAATCCCGTTTCATACTGTATATCTCGCAGCCAGCGGGTATACTGGCTCCTTCCTTTAAATCCACACGTATCCAGCACGAAATCATATGCAAAAGTTTGATACCAGGACCTTCCAGGGCCTGATCCTGACCTTACAGGATTACTGGGCTCGCCAGGGCTGCACCATTGTTCAACCACTGGACATGGAAGTCGGCGCAGGCACTTCTCACCCAATGACCTGCTTACGCGCATTGGGCCCAGAGCCGATGGCAACCGCCTACGTGCAGCCTTCCCGCCGTCCGACCGATGGTCGCTACGGTGAAAACCCGAACCGTTTACAGCACTACTATCAGTTCCAGGTGGTGATAAAACCTTCTCCGGATAATATTCAGGAGCTGTACCTTGGGTCTCTGAAAGAGCTGGGTATGGATCCGACCATCCACGACATTCGCTTCGTTGAAGACAACTGGGAAAACCCGACGCTGGGTGCCTGGGGTCTGGGTTGGGAAGTGTGGCTGAATGGTATGGAAGTGACGCAGTTCACCTACTTCCAGCAGGTTGGCGGCCTGGAGTGCAAGCCGGTAACCGGCGAGATCACCTACGGTCTGGAGCGCCTGGCGATGTATATCCAGGGTGTTGACAGCGTTTACGATCTGGTCTGGAGCGATGGCCCGCTGGGTAAAACTACCTACGGCGACGTATTCCATCAGAACGAAGTGGAGCAATCCACCTATAACTTCGAATACGCCGACGTGGATTTCCTGTTCTCCTGCTTCGAGCAGTATGAGAAAGAAGCCCAGCAGCTGCTGGCGCTGGAAAACCCGCTACCGCTGCCTGCTTACGAACGCATTCTGAAAGCCGCCCATAGCTTTAACCTGCTGGACGCGCGTAAAGCCATCTCCGTCACCGAGCGTCAGCGCTATATTCTGCGCATTCGCACCCTGACCAAAGCAGTGGCTGAAGCTTACTATGCTTCCCGTGAAGCCCTTGGCTTCCCGATGTGCAACAAGAATAAATAAGAGGCGGCCATGTCTGAGAAAACTTTCCTGGTGGAAATCGGCACTGAAGAGCTGCCACCAAAAGCCCTGCGCAGCCTGGCTGAATCCTTTGCTGCGAACGTGACCGCGGAGCTGGATAACGCCGGCCTCGCGCACGGTAAAGTTGAATGGTTCGCCGCGCCGCGCCGTCTGGCGCTGAAAGTGGCGAATCTGGCGGCTGCGCAAGCAGACCGTGAAGTCGAAAAACGCGGTCCGGCGATTGCCCAGGCGTTTGACGCCGAAGGTAAACCGAGCAAAGCGGCTGAAGGCTGGGCGCGCGGCTGCGGTATTACCGTCGATCAGGCTGAACGTCTGGCGACCGATAAAGGCGAATGGCTGCTGTATCGTGCCCACGTGAAAGGCGAGAGCACCGAAGCGCTGCTGCCGAACATGATCGCTACCTCGCTGGCGAAGCTGCCGATCCCGAAACTGATGCGCTGGGGCGCGTCTGACGTGCACTTCGTGCGTCCGGTTCACACCGTGACCCTGCTGCTGGGCGACAAAGTGATCCCGGCAACGATTCTGGGCGTACAGTCCGACCGGATTATTCGCGGCCATCGCTTTATGGGCGAGGCGGAGTTCACCATCGATTCTGCCGATCAATACCCAGAAATCCTGCGTGAGCGCGGTAAAGTGATTGCGGATTACGCTGAGCGTAAAGCCAAAATCAAAGCCGATGCCGAAGAAGCGGCGCGCAAAATTGGCGGTAACGCCGATTTGAGCGAAAGCCTGCTGGAAGAAGTCACTTCCCTGGTGGAATGGCCGGTGGTATTGACCGCGAAGTTCGAAGAGAAATTCCTTGCAGTGCCTGCCGAAGCGCTGGTTTATACCATGAAGGGCGACCAGAAGTACTTCCCGGTTTACGACAACGCGGGCAAGCTGCTGCCAAACTTTATCTTCGTGGCCAACATCGAATCGAAAGATCCGACCCAGATTATTTCCGGTAACGAGAAAGTAGTTCGTCCGCGTCTTGCGGATGCGGAGTTCTTCTTCAATACCGACCGCAAAAAGCGTCTGGAAGACAATCTGCCGCGTCTGCAAACCGTACTGTTCCAGCAGCAACTGGGTACGCTGCGCGACAAGACCGATCGCATTCAGGCGCTGGCCGGCTGGATTGCCGGGCAGATTGGCGCAGACGTTAACCACGCGACCCGCGCGGGCCTGCTGTCCAAGTGCGATCTGATGACCAACATGGTCTTCGAATTTACCGATACTCAGGGCGTGATGGGGATGCACTACGCGCGCCATGATGGCGAAGCGGAAGATGTGGCGGTTGCCCTGAATGAGCAATATCAGCCGCGCTTTGCCGGTGACGCCCTGCCGTCAAATCCGGTTGCTTGCGCGCTGGCGATTGCCGACAAGATGGATACTCTCGCGGGTATCTTCGGGATTGGTCAGCACCCTAAAGGCGACAAAGATCCGTTCGCGCTGCGCCGCGCTGCGCTGGGCGTGCTGCGTATCATTGTTGAGAAGAACCTCAATCTGGATCTGCAGACCCTCACCGAAGAAGCGGTGCGCCTGTACGGCGATAAGCTGACGAACGGCAACGTGGTCGATGATGTTATCGACTTCATGCTGGGACGCTTCCGCGCCTGGTATCAGGACGAAGGCTACACCGTCGATACCATTCAGGCGGTACTGGCGCGTCGTCCGACCCGTCCGGCAGACTTCGATGCGCGCATGAAGGCGGTTTCGCACTTCCGTACCCTCGAAGAGTCCTCCGCGCTGGCGGCGGCGAACAAGCGCGTTTCCAATATTCTGGCGAAATCGGACGTTACGCTGAACGATATCGTTCACGCCTCCGTGTTGAAAGAAGCGGCTGAAATCAAACTGGCAGGCAATTTAGTCGTGCTGCGCGATAAGCTGCAGCCGTACTTCGCCGAAGGGCGTTACCAGGATGCGCTGATCGAGCTGGCGTCCCTGCGCGAGCCGGTTGATGAATTCTTCGAGAACGTGATGGTCAACGCCGAAGACCAGAACGTGCGCGTGAACCGTTTGACGCTGTTGTCCAAACTGCGCGATCTGTTCCTGCAGGTAGCGGATATTTCCCTGTTGCAGTAAGCGTATCGCTAATAATAAAAAAACCTGCCTCAGTGCAGGTTTTTTTATGCGTATACTATAAATAAGCGAACCATTAATAATTCTCTGATCAATATTTTTGTTCAATATATAGATTCAAGAAAAATATTTTAGGAATATGCCAGCGCAGTCTGTTCAGATATTTGCGGTAGAATAGTTGTGGGTGTTTGAGACTGTTTTTCTCAGGCGTTCAGCAGGAGACAAATAGAGAAAAGCCCCACCTGATGATAAATCAAAGTGAGGCTCCCCTATGCATCAACACCATAAGAGTAGCCTCTTACCTGTTGGAAATCAACACCGGAGGCGAGGAATGCCGCAAAAGCATCTGTTGTTTGGCTTAATAGTGATTTGCTTCACTATTTTATTATTCACCTGGATGGTTCGTGATTCACTGTGTGAATTACAGGTCAGACAGGGGAATATCGAGCTGGTGACATTCTTAGCCTGTGAAATTAAACGGTAAGAGCATCTGGCGGGGAGCGATTCCCGCCAGACTTACGGCGTTAGGTATTTTCAATGCACCCTGTTTTTTTCATTAATTAATTATTTTGCCTCCTGATACAGGAGGCTTTTTTTTCGCAACCATCGTCTGTTGAAAAAACAGGCTTGAAAAGTATACCGCAGTATGGCTATCCTATGCTCCGACGAATCCCTCGTCTCACCGGAGAGCACGCGCCAAATGAACAAACACGACTGATGAATTTCGCTCCTTGCTTAGCGCTATTTGCGAGCAGGGGAAGTATTGATTTCATTCAGGAGTGCTTATGGCTCATTGTGCCCAATCCCCCTCTTTTCTTTTGCATCAGGTCACCTGTCAATTTGCGACGGGAGATACGCTTTTTGGTCCGCTGAATTTATCGCTGGAAGGCTCCCTCTGCGGGCTTGTCGGGCGCAATGGCGTCGGTAAAACCCGACTGTTGCGTTTACTGGCGGGCCTGGACTCGCCGTCGAGCGGCCATATCGAACGTATGGTTTCGGTAAGCTACGTTGCTCAGCAGCATGCGATGACTCCTGATACGACGCTGGCGGAGTGGCTAAGCTTCGAATTCGTTTTTTCTGCTCTGGCGCGTCTTGAGCGAGGCGAAGGGCGAGTTGACGATCTCGAACGTCTTGATGGCTTTTGGGATCTTCCGGATCGTTTGAATGCAGGCTTCCTGGCCGCTGGCTTAGGGGAATTTTCTCCCGGACGGCTCGCCTCTTCGTTGAGCGGCGGGCAAAGAGTGAAGGCGCAGCTCTGCGCAGCATTCTTGTCCGGCGCGGATTTTCTCCTGCTTGATGAACCCACCAACCATCTCGACAGACAAGGCCGGGCGTGGTTCTATCAGCAGCTTGAGCAATGGCGCGGCGGCGCGCTTATCGCCAGCCATGACCGCGAGCTGCTGGCCCAAACACCGCGCATCCTCGAGCTGACGTCCGCAGCTTTGCGCAGCTACGGCGGTAACTATGCGGATTATCAGCAGCAGCGTGAGCTGGAGCAGCAGGCGGCTCGCGCCGCGCTGGAGCATGCCGTCATCGAACGGCGGCGTACTCGCGCAAGGATACACAAAGAGCATGATGCCTGCCTGCGGCGCTCTGCGCAGACGTTGCGTACTATTGATACGCTAAATATCGCTTCATTCGAGCGGGTTGCTTACAAAGGCGCGGCGAAAGAGCGCCCCGGAACCCTTAAGCGCCAGCATCGTGAACAACGTAGCGCGCTTAACGATGCGGTGGTTCAGGCGCGGGAGCGGGTCGAGGAGGACAACCCGGTGATGTTTACTCTGCCCGGTAGCCAGGTCGCTGCGGGAAAACAGGTGCTGGAGCTGGAAGCGTTGCGGCTGGCGTATGCACCTATGGCGCCGCTGAACTGGCGCATGGATGGGCCGATGCGCGTGGCGCTGCGGGGCCCCAACGGCTGCGGTAAGACGACGTTGCTTAAAACGCTGCTGGGCCTGGAGTCGCCGCTTTCAGGACGCTGCCGCTTATCGGTAAACGCGGCGTATCTGGACCAGCATCTGACCCAGCTGGATCTGTCATTATCCGCAATGACGCACCTGAATCTCGGCGATACGCCTTTGGAAGAGGGCGTGCTGCGCAGCCAGCTGGCGCAGCTACAGCTGGGGGCGGACAAAGTCCATTTGCCGCTATCGGCCCTTAGCGGAGGAGAACGCCTGAAGGCGGCGCTGGCCTGCGTGCTCTGGCGGAGGGAAGCCACGCAGCTACTGTTGCTGGATGAGCCCACCAATCATCTCGACCTGGCGTCCACCCAGGCGATTGAAAAAGCGCTGGCGCAGTTTCCCGGCGCGATGCTGGTGGTATCGCATGATGACGCCTTTTTACAGGCGCTGAAGCTGACCCACTGCCTGGAATGGCGGGAAGATGGCTGGCGCTTTGAGCGGCGATAAATGCAAAACCGCCATCCCCGGGATGGCGGTTTCTTATCGCACAAATAAAAAAATCCCCGCCGTTTGGCAGGGACTTAAGAATTTTGAGCTTTTTAAGCTTACAGGCTGGTTACGTTGCCAGCTGCCGGGCCTTTAGCGCCGCTTTCGATGGTGAAGGAAACTTTCTGACCTTCGTCCAGAGATTTGTAGCCTTCGTTCTGGATAGCAGAGAAGTGTACGAACACGTCTTTAGAACCATCGTCAGGAGTGATGAAACCAAAACCTTTGTCAGCGTTGAACCATTTTACGATACCAGTCATTTTACCGGACATAGTGAATTACCTTTAAAAAAAATAAATGAGCCTTTCGGCGTTACGGTCTGGACTACAGATTTGAAGCGATAAAGGGAAAGTTCACTACCGGGGTATCAACGGATAACCTTTGAAGGACTGCTCTATTCGAATGCTCTGTGGTCTTTACATCAAACCTGCGAGCATTAACGCATGTTCACGTTGTGATAGCAAACTTTTTTTTCATTGGCATGAAAACGGTCCTTTATCAGGACCGCTAGCCGAAACCAAAAAACGCTAAAATTATGAGTCAATAAGCTGTCTTGAAAGCTGCGGATTCGCCTGTATCAGGCGCATCAGCTTAAGCTCCGTGGGAGAGGGCTTCACGCGTCTCGATTCCCACTCTTGTACCATTGCTACACTGACGCCCATGGCGCTGGCAAAATCATCTATTTTCAGCCCGGTGCCTTTGCGTAGCTGGTCAAATTCAATGCTTGCGGCGGGCTTATGCGTCAGCGAGGCCGCCTGTGCCTGATCTTTAAAAATAATTTGTTCAAGGTTGCTCAGCAGTTCAAATGCAGGATCTTTATATTCCATTGAGAACTCCTCTCTTTCATACGGCGGAGGGTGAATTATGTAGAGCCTCTTAAGAATAGTCGGAAAAAAAAGTCAGGAATGATTACCGTGGTAATTATTTATCACTTGAGGTTCTTTACGTCCGTTTCCAGCGGTATAACGTGCTGAAAAGTAATAGAGAGAGCCGTTAAGAAAATTATTGTAAACAGATAAGAAGAAAAGCGGAAAAGGCCAGCGCGCGCCCGCTGGCCGGTGTATTACGCCTTTTGCAGCTTCTTCACATCGCCTTGCGAAGCCGCGGGTTGCCGTTGGCCCAGCTTATATTTGACCAGCAGCGCAATGGCCGACAGGAAGGCCGGAATAGCCAGCAAGGAGAAAATCGTTTCGAAAGAGAGCTGGGCCTGCATCAGGAACGCGCCGCTAAAGGCGCCGAGGATACCGCCAAAGCGGCCAATCCCTAACATCCAGGCCACGCCGGTCGCACGTCCCTGTGTGGGATAGAAACCGGCGGCCAGCGCAGGCATTGATGATTGCGCGCCGTTCATAATGCTGCCGGCGATAAAGACCATTATCCCCATCAGCAGCAGGTTATGGGTCGAGAAACCAACCAGACAAACGAACACGCCGGTCAACAGCCAGCCCACGGCAACCACTTTGTTTGGGTTGAGCTTATCCATCAGCGCGCCGAGGATAAGCACGCCAATACCGCCGCCCAGCGGGAACAGCGCGGTGATAATAGAGGCCTGACTCATCGTCGCGCCGGTTTCGCGGATGAGCAGCGGCAGCCAGCTGGTCAGCAAATAGAAGATCAGCAGGCCCATAAAGTAGGTCAGGCAGAGCATGATGGTGCCGACGGCGTAGCGCGGAGAGAAAATCACGCCGATGGATGATTTCTCTTGTATCTGGCCCGCTTCGCGTAGCTCAAACTCAGCCTGCTCGGGAACCGGCGCGATGCGGCGCAGGATCGCGGCGATACGCTGGGCAGGTTGGCGTTTGACCACCATATAGCGCGCGGATTCCGGCAGAAGGAAGATCAGCACTACCGCCAGCAGCAGCGGCATCACTCCGCCAAGCACCAGCACGCTTTGCCAGCCGTAGTGGGGGATCATCCAGGCGGAGAGGAAGCCGCCCAGCGAGGATCCCATCGGAAAGCCGACGAACATCAGGTTGACCATCAGCGCCCTACGCCGCTCGGGGGCGTATTCGCTCATCAGCGTCGCGGCGTTCGGCATGGCGGCGCCCAGCCCAAGGCCGGTGAGAAAACGCAGTAGCGTCAGTTGGTTAAGGCTGGTAGCAAAGGCGGTCAGCAGACTGAAACCGCCGAAAACCACGATGGACATAATCAGAACTTTTTTCCGCCCAACGCGGTCGGCGAGCGGTCCGGCGGTCAGCGCGCCGACGGCAAGCCCGACTAAGGCGGCGCTCATCACCGGGCCTAACGCCGATTTTTCGACGCCCCATTCCTGCACCAGGTCAGAGGCGATAAAGCCGATTATCGCGGTATCGAATCCGTCCATCGCGACGGTGATAAAACATAAGGCCAGAATCATCCACTGGTATTTCGTGAAGGGATGTTCATTGATAAAAGCCTGAATATCGATGGTTGTGTTCTTCATGCGGCATTCCTGGCAGGCAGAGCGGGGGACAGAGATATACCCGTCATACTTCAAGTTGCCTGTGCGTTGGCTTCGCTCGTTCACCCTAGTCACTTACACCAGTAAGCTCCTGGGGACTCCCTCACTTGCCGCGTCACTCGGCCTAAGGCCTCGCCCCTTACGGGGCCAGCGCAAGCGCTGTTCAAAACGGTTTAACGTTTTGTCCCGCAACTCGAATTATTTTGGGTATAGATTATTGTTATCTCCCTCGCGGTCGTTGATGTTGTTTGTGCGATTATCGAACAATGCGCCGTTAATCGCTCATTTAATAAAATCATCGAACGGTGGTTCAGGCAATGCGGGAGAAAAGGGAAGCGTGCGATTATCGTCCGCTTTACGGGCAACTCGGGAGTGAGGTTAAAGTAATCGTAGTAAAATCATATTATTAGATAAACTCGCTGCGCGCTGAACGATGGTGGTAATTGTGATGAACTTAACAGAGGCCGCCGCCGCGCGCTAAAACGTCGAAAACCCGGTTTTAAAGGCGGAAGATTGTCAGGAAAAGGTATCCTGCAAGGCCGACCTGGACTATCCTTGTCAGCGTCTGGCACGTGTGTGTCTGTTTGCGCTTTTTTTGGCTGAAAGGAGTAAAAAAATGGCGACAGGAAAGTCCTGCTCTCGCTGGTTTGCGGCTATTGCGGCCCTGTTAATGGTGGTTAGCCTGAGTGGGTGTTTTGATAAAGAAGGCGATCAGCGCAAAGCGTTCATCGACTTCCTGCAAAATACGGCAATGCGTAGCGGCGAACGTCTGCCGACGCTGACCGCCGATCAGAAAAAACAGTTCGGGCCTTTCGTTTCCGATTACGCGGTGATTTACGGCTATTCACAGCAGGTAAGCCAGGCGATGGATGCGGGTTTGCGTCCGGTAGTTGATAGCGTGAACGCGATCCGCGTACCGCAGGATTATGTTACCCAGCGCGAGCCGCTGCGTCAGGCAAATGGCGCTTTGGGCGTACTGAGCCAGCAACTGGAGAACGCAAAAATACAGGCGGATGCCGCCCACGGCGCGCTGAAACAGGGTGACGATCTCAAGCCGGTCTTCGACCAGGTCTATAATAAAGTCGTGACGGCCCCGGCGAATGCGCTACAGCCGTTAATTCCGGCAGCGCAGGTATTTACCCAGCAGCTGGTGCAGGTGGGTGATTTTATCGCCCAGCAGGAGACTCAGGTCAGCTTCGTGGCGAACGGTATTCAGTTCCCGACTTCGCAGCAGGCCAGTCAGTATAATACGCTGATTGGACCGCTGGCCGCTCAGCATCAAGCTTTTAATCAGGCGTGGACAGCGGCAGTTAACGCGACCCGTTAACGGCTCTGACAACCCGGGCAAGGCTTCACCTTAGCCCGGGTTTTCTTTTTTCACTTCTCACTTCACCTGCGGATTCACGCAGTTCTTCTCAACATTGCCGTTCAGGGCATCAATCAGATTATCCACCGCGCAGGCCGCCATGTTATAGCGGGTTTCATGCGTGGCTGAGCCAATATGCGGCAACGCGACGACATTCGGCATGCTCAGCAGCGGGGAGTCTTTCGCCAGCGGCTCTTGTTCAAAAACGTCCAGCCCGGCAGCATAAATTTCACCTTCCTGCAGCGCGGCAATCAGCGCCTTCTCATCCACTACCGGTCCGCGCCCGGCGTTAATAAAGATGGCGGAGGACTTCATTTTGGCAAACTGCGCTTTGCCGAACAGGTGATGAGTCTCTTCGGTCAGGGGCAGGATCAGACAGACAAAATCCGCTTCCTCCAGCAGGGTATCGAGATCGCAGTAGCGGGCGTTAAAGCGCTCCTCCGCCTGCGGGTGCTGGCGGCGGGCGTTGTAGAGAATGGGCATGCCGAAGCCCGCGTGGGCGCGCTGGGCGAGCGCCATCCCGATACGCCCCATACCGACGATACCGAGGGTTTTATGGTGCACGTCGTTGCCAAACCAGTCCGGGCCGATGCTTTTGGTCCACTCGCCGGCCTTCACGCGGTTAGCCACTTCCACCACCCGACGCGCGGTGCTCAATACCAGCGCCATCACGGTATCGGCGACGGTCTCGGTCAGTACCGTCGGGGTGTGCATCAGCAGTACTTTACGCGCGTTCAGCGCATCGACGTCGAAGTTATCGTAGCCGACGGAAATGGTCGAAGTTGCACGAAGCTTGGGCATTTTCTCCAGTAACGCGGTATCGACTTTTTCGCTGGAACCCAGCAGACCTACCGCCTCAGCAAACGCGGCGGCGTGCTGTGAAACGGTCTCCGGACGCAGGTTTTTCACCTGCGTGACGGTAAAGTGTTGTTCCAGACGCTGTTGCAGGTCGTCGGGAAGCGTTTTGTAGAGAATGACTGACGGCTTCATGCGGTTCTCCGTTGCGTTAAGGTTTCAGGCGTGACGTGCGCCGAGCGGAAGTTTTTGATTATTAGCAGGCTTAACAATCAAAGTAAGCCATACCGAGACGAAAAGCGCCACTCCCATAAAAATGTACGAGGCTGACGGGCTGCCGGTGGTGCCGTTCAGGTAGCCGACAAACCATGAGCCAAAGAACGAACCCAGCGCGCCCATGCTGTTAATCAGGGCCATGGCGCCCCCGGCGACGTTACGCGGCAGCATCTCGGGAATGATGGCGAAGAACGGCCCGTAGGGGGCGTACATCGCCGCGCCAGCAATCACCAGCAGGGTATAAGAGACCCAGAAATGGTTGGCGCCAACGGCCCAGGAACCAATAAAGGCGAAGGCGGCAATCAGCAGCAGCGGCCAGACGAACAGCTTGCGGTTCTGCATTTTATCGGAGGCCCATGACACCACGATCATCGCGATGGTTGCCGCCAGATAGGGGACGGATGAGAGCCAGCCGACCTCGACCATGCCCATATTCTCGCCGCCGCTGCGGATAATTGACGGCAGCCACAGCACGAAACCGTAAACCCCGATGCTCCAGGCGAAATACTGCATGCACAGCAGGACAACGTTGCGCGAGCGGAAGGCTTCGCCGTAGTTGCGCACCGGTTTGATTCCCTGCTGTTCACGCTCCAGCTGCTCCTGCAACGCGGCTTTTTCGCTTTCCGCCAGCCAGTTGACCTGCGAAGGTTTGTCTTTTACCAGCACCCACCAGCAGAAGGCCCAAATTACCGCCGGAACGCCTTCGATAATAAACATTTCCCGCCAGCCGAATGCCTGAATCAGGTAACCGGACACCACCGACATCCACAGCACCGTCACCGGGTTGCCGAGGATCAGGAAGGTATTGGCGCGCGAGCGTTCAGATTTGGTAAACCAGTTGCTGATGTAAATCAGCATCGCCGGCATGACCGCGGCCTCGACGACGCCGAGAATAAAGCGAATCGCCGCCAGCGCGGGAATATTGTGCACCATCCCGGTCAGCGAGGCGCAGGCACCCCACAGGATCAGGCAGATAAAAATGAGTTTGCGTACGCTGCGGCGTTCGGCGTAAATCGCGCCGGGGATCTGAAAGAAGAAGTAGCCGAGGAAGAACAGCGCCCCCAGCAGGGAGGAGATACCTTTGGTGATCCCCAGATCTTCAGTAATACCGGCCGCCGAAGCGAAGCTGAAGTTAGCGCGGTCGAGGTAGGCCAGGCTATACGTGATAAACACGATAGGCATGATGTACCACCAGCGTTTTGTTGCATTCGTCGAACTATTCATAGGTATGCCTCTGTGAGTGAGGTGACGCTCATCATAGAAAAGATCCGTTACGCCGCGCTGCATGTAGGGTACAGAACGGCCTGACGTTGTGCTGAATCTGTTTACTCGCCCAGCGCCTCACGCGTGGGTAAGCCTTCGCTATCGCCCTGAACCTGAATGGCCAGTGAGCCGATTTTGTTTCCGCGTTTCACCGCCTGCCGCAGCGGTTTTCCTTCCAACAGGGCGCTAATCACCCCGACGGCAAAGCCATCGCCGGCACCAACGGTATCGACGACGTTATCTACTTTTATCGCCGCCACGGCCCCCTGTTCGCCGTCGGCCGTTTTATACCAGGCGCCGTCGGAACCGGTTTTAATGATGACCGCACGAACGCCCTGGCCGAGATAAAAGTCGGCGATGGCTTCCGGCGTTTGTAGACCGGTCAGAATCATGCCCTCTGTTAAACCCGGTAGAACCCAGTCGGCCTGAAACGCCAGCTGGTTAAGCTTCTCGATCATTTCGCCTTCGCTTTTCCACAGCGTTGGCCGCAGGTTGGGGTCGAACGAAATCGTTTTTCCCTGCGCTTTCATCGTGCGCGCCGCGCGCTCCAGCAGGGCGTATGAGCTTTCCGACAGCGCGGCGGCCACGCCGCTTAAGTGCAGGTGACGGGCGCTGGCGAAATACGATTCATTAAAATCGTCCGGCGACAGATGGCTGGCGGCGGAGCCTTTGCGGAAATATTCCACAATGGGATCGGTTCCATTTTCGACTTTAGATTTCAGCTGAAAGCCGGTAGCGTAGCGGCCATCGGTACTCACGCCGCGGGCGTCGATTCCCTCTTTCGCCAGCGCGTTGAGGACGAAGCGGCCAAAGCTGTCCTTGCCGATGCGGCTTACCCAGCCGACGCTCAGGCCGAGGCGAGCCAGCCCGGTCGCGACGTTCAGTTCCGCGCCCGCCACGCGCTTCATAAAATGTTCTACTTCAGCCAGCTCGCCGGTCTCTGTGGCGACAAACATCGCCATGGCTTCGCCTATCGTGATGACATCTAATGCTTTTTGCATAACTTAATCCTCGCGTAGCAGGTTGACGTAGCGGCGGGTCACGGCCGTCAGGTCATGGCCAGTCAGCGGAAATTCAATCCCGCGCGGGGCATCGGCGGGCAGGTTATCGAGCAGCGCCAGCCAGCGTCCGGAGGCTTCATCCGGCGGTACGGCGCGAAAGTGCGAATGGTGCGGCTCAGCCGCCTTAACATGAATATAGCTGACGGCCGGGGCCAGGTGGCGCGCGGCCTCTTCCGGCGAGTCGCCGACCCATAGCCAGTTGCCCATATCAAAGGTGAGAGTGATCGGCAGCTGGTTAACCCGGCAGGCGGCTTTGAAGCGCTGCATCGGCGCCAGCTGGCCGCAGTCGGTTTGATCGTTTTCCACCACCAGCGCCATGCCGCTCTCGCGCAAAATATCGCGCAGGGTTTCCAGGCCATGGTGGTGGGTAAAATGGCCCAGCGAGAGCTTAAGCCACAGCGCGTTAAGGGTTTGCGCTTCCTGTAAAAGGTCAGAAAGATGGGGGTTAAGCGCTCCGTCTGCGGCAAACAGGGCTTCCGGCGCGGAATAGCAAACCAGCAGGCCGCGGCGCTCAATATCGGCGGCCAGCTCCGCCAGGCGGTTCAGCTCATCCGCGCTGAAAAGTTCCCGGCGGATCTCTACGCCGTCCGCGCCGGAACCGGCGATAAACGGCAGTACGGCGGACTGCCCGCCAAGCGCTTTAACATGGTCATTCCCGTACGCGGCGGTAACGACAATAATCTTTCTGGCCATCCCAATACTCCCGACGATAATCTGATGCGTTGTTTATTACGCTAGATGGTATCGGTTCCAAAGCAAAGGCCAGGATGTCTAATTTATGATCGCCATCACGAAGGATCGTTAGCGGGAGGTGGAGCCTCTGACGATCAGCTCGCCGGAAAACACTCGTTCGCAGACCGGGTCGTTGCTGCCTTCAATCCGACGCACCACCTGCTCGACGGCGGCGAAGCCAATCTGCCAGGTCGGCTGTTTGAGCGTGGTGATTCCCACGCCCGCCAGTTCGGCCCACTCCAGCTCATCGAAGCCTAGCAGGCCGATATCGCTGCCCCAAATCAGGCCAACGCGTTTAAGCGAGCGTGCCACCTGCAGCGTCAGCGCGCCGTTGGCGGAAATCACCGCCTTGCGCATGCCGCGATGGTGGGAGTGGAAATGGCGCAGGACGTTATCCAGCATCGCGCCATCGTTCAACGGTACTTCGGCGTTTTCCGCGACGATACCGCTGTGGCGCTGCAGGGTGTGACGAAAGGCGCTCAGGCGCTCGCGGCGGGTATTGACCGAGCCAAGGGGTTCGCTGAGGAACAGCAGGGCTTCGAAGCCTTTTTCCACCAGGTGTTCGGTGGCGGTAGTGGCGGCCTGGGTATTATCGAGGCCGACGACATCGCAGGCGAATTCTGGAATCTTGCGGTCGATAAGCACCATCGGCAGCGCCGACTGCTGCAGGCGGTTCAGGCCGTCCTCGCGCATCCCGACGGCGTTGACCACGATCCCTTCCACCTGGTAACTGCGCAGCAGGTCGAGGTAGTGCAGCTCCTGGTCCAGCTCGTTATTGGTATTACATACCAGCAGGGTGAAACCCTTTTCGCGACAGGCGGCTTCAATGCCGCTGAGCACGTTGACGGAGTAGGGATTGGTGATATCGGCGATGATCAGGCCGATCAGCCGGGTGCGGCCATGCTTCAGGCCGCGGGCCATCAGGCTGGGACGATAGTCGAGCTCGGCAATGGCTTTTTCAATCCGCCCCAGCAAATCCTCGGAAAGCAGATGCTTTTCGCCGTTCAGATAGCGTGAAATGCTGGTTTTGCCGGTCTGTGCGGCTTTCGCCACATCGCTAATGGTTGCTCGCGCCGCTTTCGCCATGGTGGCTTCCTTTGCTGAAATCTGCACACACCTTAGCGCGAAAATTCGCTATATCAAGCATTTTGCCCGGCGAGTCGCCGGGCAAAGAGGGCATTACTGCAGCGGGCTGAGGGTAATTTCAACGCGGCGGTTCTGCGCTTTGCCTTCCGCGGTGCTGTTGCTGGCGATCGGGTTCGCCGGGCCCATGCCGGTAGTGCGGATGCGGTTAGCCGCTACGCCCTGGGTGATAAGCGCGCTGGCGACGCTCTCCGCGCGCTGCTGAGAGAGGCGCATATTCAGATCCTGGCTGCCGGTGCTGTCGGTGTAGCCAACCACGTTAACGGCGGTTTTCTCATACTCTTTTAGCACCATCGCTACCCCGGTCAGGGTATTGGCGCCCGCCGGTTTCAGATTGGCGCTGCTGCTGTCGAAGGTCACATTGTTTGGCATGTTCAGCACGATATTGTCGCCATTTCGCGTCACGCTTACGCCGGTTCCCTGCATTTTCTCGCGCAGCTTCGCTTCCTGCACGTCCATATAGTAACCAATGCCGCCGCCCAGCGCCGCGCCGGCCGCCGCGCCGATCAGCGCGCCTTTGCCGCGGTCATGTTTGGAGGAAGAGAGCACCCCTACGCCTGCGCCGACTAACGACCCAATGCCCGCGCCGATCCCGGATTTACCCGCTTCGCGCTCCCCGGTGTAGGGGTTGGTGGTACAGCCAGAAATAGCCAGTGCGCCGCTAACGACAGCCGCAATCATGAGTACGCGTTTTTTCATCTTATTTCCTTAATCCTTTTTATTCTTTGCCACAGCGACCGTGACGGTTGATTATGACGCGCGAAACCGGAGAAAATTCCGCAGAGAGCATCTCAATTTGTAAATAACATTGAACGGCTGAATAACGTGCCGTCACCACACCTGCTATCGCTGACCAGGAGCCCGCATTGCCAACCTCATCCGCCACCAAAACTATCCTCACCGCAGCCCACTGGGGGCCAATGCTGGTCGAAACCGATGGCGAGAACGTCATCTCATCGCGAGGGGCGCTTGATACCCCTTTCGCCAACTCGCTGCAAAGCGCCGTACGCGATCAGGTGCATAGCAAAACCCGCGTACGGTACCCAATGGTACGTAAGGGATTTCTCGCCTCGCCTGAAAGCCCGCAGGGCGTGCGCGGGCAGGATGAGTTTGTGCGGGTAAGCTGGGATCGGGCGCTGGATCTGATTCACGCCCAGCATCGCCGAATTCGCGAAAGCTACGGCCCGGCGTCGATTTTTGCGGGTTCCTACGGCTGGCGCTCAAACGGCGTGCTGCACAAAGCGGCGACGCTGCTCCAGCGCTATATGAGCCTGGCGGGCGGCTATACCGGGCATCTGGGCGATTATTCCACCGGCGCGGCTCAGGCGATCATGCCGTACGTGGTTGGCAACAATGAGGTTTATCAGCAGCAGACCAGCTGGCCAATGGTGCTGGAACATAGCGATGTGGTGGTGCTGTGGAGCGCTAACCCCTTAAATACGTTAAAAATCGCCTGGAACGCTTCCGACGAACAGGGTATCCCGTGGTTCGACCGTCTGCGCCAGAGCGGGAAGCGGGTGATCTGCATCGATCCGATGCGATCGGAAACGGCGGAATTCTTTGGAGATGCGGCGGAGTGGATCGCCCCGCATATGGGCACCGACGTCGCCCTGATGCTTGGTATCGCCCATACGCTGGTGGAAAACGGCTGGCAGGATGACCAATTTTTGGCCCGTTGCACCAGCGGCTATGACGTTTTCGCCCGCTATCTGGCCGGCGAGAGCGACGGAACGGCAAAAACGGCGGAATGGGCGGCGGCGATCTGCGGCGTTAGCGCGGATAAAATTCGCGAACTGGCAAAACTTTTCCACGAAAACACTACCATGCTGATGTCCGGCTGGGGCATGCAGCGCCAGCAGTTTGGCGAACAAAAACACTGGATGCTGGTGACCCTTGCGGCCATGCTCGGCCAGATCGGCACTGAAGGCGGGGGTTTTGGCCTTTCCTATCACTTTGCTAACGGCGGCAACCCTACGCGGCGTGCGGCAGTGCTGGCCTCAATGCAGGGTAGCGTGGCGGGCGGTACCGACGCGGTAGCGAAAATTCCGGTCGCGCGCATCGTTGAAGCGCTGGAGAACCCCGGCGCCGCTTATCAACATAACGGGATGGATCGTAGCTTCCCGGATATTCGCTTTATCTGGTGGGCGGGCGGCGCCAACTTTACCCACCATCAGGACACCAACCGGCTGATCCGCGCCTGGCAAAAACCGGAGCTTATCGTGATTTCAGAATGCTTCTGGACCGCGGCGGCGCGCCATGCCGATATCGTCCTGCCCGCGACAACCTCGTTTGAACGCAATGATATGACCATGACCGGGGATTACAGCAACCAGCATCTGGTGCCGATGAAGCGGGTGGTCGCGCCGCGCGATGAAGCGCGCGATGATTTCGAGGTCTTCGCCGACCTCAGCGAGCGCTGGGAAGCGGGCGGGCGGGAGCGCTTCACCGAGGGTAAAAACGATCTGCAGTGGCTGGAGACGTTTTACCAGATTGCCGCCCAGCGCGGGGCGCAGCATCAGGTTACGCTGCCGCCGTTCGCCCAGTTCTGGCAGGATAATCAGCTGATTGAAATGCCGGAGAGCCCCGAAAACGCGCGCTTCGCCCGTTTTGCCGCCTTCAGGGCCGATCCGCAGGCGAACCCGCTGAAAACCGCTAGCGGTAAAATTGAGATTCACTCACCGACCATCGCCGGGTATGCCTATCCGGATTGCCCGCCGCATCCGATGTGGCTGGAACCGGACGAGTGGCATGGCAATGCGCAGGAAGGTCAGCTTCAGGTGCTGTCAGCGCATCCGGCGCACCGCCTCCACAGCCAGCTCAACCATACGTCGCTACGCGAACGCTACGCGGTGGCGGGCCGTGAACCATTAACCATTCATCCGCGCGATGCGCAGGCGCGTAATATCGCCGATGGCGATCTGGTGCGGGTATGGAATTCACGCGGCCAGGTGCTGGCCGGCGCGGTAGTGACTGACGGTATTCGTCCTGGGGTTATCTGCTTGCATGAAGGAGCATGGCCCGATCTCGACCCTCAGGCGGGGATCTGCAAAAACGGTGCGGTGAACGTGCTGACCAAAGATATTCCGACATCGCGGCTGGGCAACGGCTGCGCCGGAAATACGGCGCTGGCGTGGCTGGAAAAATATATCGGGCCCGAGCTTACGCTGACGGCATTTGATCCGCCGACCAATGCATAATCCAGGTCGGATGCTGGGTTTCATCCTGCCATGCGCAGTCTTCAATACGGAAGCCTTGCGCATGGTAGAAATTCACCGCCTGAACGTTTTTCTGGTATACCTCAAGGGTTAGCCAACCGTAGTGTTTTTTGACTTCGCCAATCAGCGCGCTGCCGATACCCTGTCTGGCTGCATCCGGTGCGACGAACAGCGCGCCGATGAAGCGTGACTCCATCACGCTGATAAAACCCTTCAGCACGCCTTCCTGCTCCCATACCCAGGTTTGGGCGGAGGGCAGGTAAACGTCGCGCACTATCGCCAGACTGTCATGCCAGTAGCTTTCGGCGATAAATGGGTGGGCGTGGATCGTACTCTCCAGCCATAGCTCAAGCAGCGGGCCGGTTTCGTTAGCGTCCCAATTGCGAATCATCCTGGCCTCCTGAGCGACAGAAACAGCCGGTAACGTGGTCATTGACCAGACCGCAGGCCTGCATAAAGGAGTAGCAGATCGTTGAGCCGACAAACTTAAAGCCCCGTTTTTTCAGCGCTTTTGACATCGCATCAGAAGCCGGAGTGGTTGTCGGGATCTCCGCCAGCGCGGCGGCGGTAGTCACCTGGGGATGATTATCGACGAATGACCAGACGAAATCTGCGAAAGGCTCGCCATTTTCCTCCATCGCCAGAAAGGCCCGGGCGTTGCCGATGATGGCCTGAATTTTCCCGCGATGGCGAATAATACCGGCATCGAGCACCAGACGTTCAACATCTTCTTCGCCCATCGCCGCGACGCGAACCGGGTCAAACTGATGAAAGGCGCTGCGGTAGTTTTCACGCTTTTTCAGTACGGTGATCCACGATAGCCCGGCCTGCTGGCCCTCGAGACAAATCATCTCAAACAGCTTGCGGGGATTTTTTTCAGCAACGCCCCACTCGTTATCGTGGTACTCAATGTATAAAGGATCCTGACTGACCCATCCGCAACGTTGCATCTGTCTCTCCCTTTTGTCATAAAAATCAGCCGGGCAACTTGACGGCTGTAAGATAAAGATAATAGTTAATACAGGGTTATTATCCCCAAAACAGGGATAGGATACCCCATAAAAAAACACAGCAACCTTGCCGTTTCGGCTCTTTTTGGAGTCGCATTAATGATAATAAAGAAATGCAATGGCCTCCGGGTATTCCTGGTCCCGGCGTATGTATCCGTCTGGGCGTCGTGTGTTGCCGGTGCGAATGCCTGGCAACAGGAATATATCGCTATCGATACAAAAAGTAATACTGCGGAACGCTATACATGGGACAGCGATCACCAACCGCGCTATGAAGATATTCTCGCGGAGCGGATAAATGCGTCCGACGATCCTTCCGGACTGGCGTTTAATCAGGCGGTCTCTCCAGTGGATAGCGCACGCGGTATGAGCGTCGGCTGGAATTTCTCTCTGACCGAGGGTATGACGTCCGGCCCGGTCGCCAGTTTACATTCCGATCTGACGTCGCCGCCGCTGACCCGCAATACGGCCGGAACCGGCTACGTGAATACGCTGGGCTGGCGGGTAGATTATCAGAAGCTATGGGGCGTACATCCGTGGGCCCAGGTGAGCTATAACCAGGGATTCACGGCTGATGCCGGCGGACAGAATCGCACGCAGGACGGTGCCTGGCGGGACGTGACCTTTGGCGCCGATATGTCGCTCAACTCTCATCTTGCCGCCTGGGCGGCGTTGTCGCAGGCGGACAACTTGCCCAACGGGGCAAACTATCTCTATTTAATGGGCGTGAGCGCCAATTTTTAATTTATTCGTCATGCTTCAAGCTGGAGATGCGTTGGCTGCAATTCGAATTATTTAGGCTAATTATGTAGCATATTTGATACGTTTAATTTACTTCATAATTACAGTAATGATGCATCTTCTGGCGGTAGCAGGTACTAACTTTTCAATGAATATTTAAGGCGTGAATGTTTTTCACTGTCATTCATTCCGCCTTTAGTGCATTTCATTCCGCGGTGACGGCAGTTCATGCCTTTTTTCCCCAGGCTTAAAGGGGACTTCGTTATGGTGGCGGCAGTTAATTATCCAGGACAACTGCTATGAACGCTGCAAACCGTCAATACACCCGCTGGCTTACGCTGCTTGGCACTATCATTACGCAATTTGCGCTGGGATCGGTTTATACATGGAGTTTGTTCAATAGTTCGCTTTCCACCAAGCTGGACGAACCGGTCAGCCAGGTGGCGTTCTCATTCGGCCTGTTAAGCCTTGGCCTGGCGCTCTCCTCATCCGTGGCGGGCAAATTACAGGAACGTTTCGGCGTCAAACGCGTCACCATGGCGTCCGGCGTCTTGCTGGGCCTCGGATTCTTCCTGACCGCGCATTCAAACAGCCTGATGATGCTGTGGCTGAGCGCGGGCCTTCTGGTCGGGCTTGCCGACGGCGCCGGCTATCTGCTGACGCTGTCGAACTGCGTCAAATGGTTCCCGGAACGTAAGGGGTTGATTTCTGCTTTCTCTATCGGTTCTTACGGGCTTGGCAGCCTGGGTTTCAAGTTTATTGATTCCCATCTGCTGGCGACGGTCGGTCTGGAAAAAACCTTTATCATCTGGGGCGCTATCGTGCTGGTGATGATCGTTTTCGGCGCGACGCTGATGACAGACGCGCCGAACCACACCGTTTCCGCGAACAATGGCGTGGTCGAAAACGACTTCACACTCGCCGAATCGATGCGTAAACCTCAGTACTGGATGCTGGCGGTGATGTTCCTGACCGCCTGCATGAGCGGCCTGTACGTGATTGGCGTAGCGAAAGATATTGCCCAGGGAATGGTGCATCTCGATGTGGCGACGGCAGCCAACGCGGTGACGGTGATTTCCATCGCTAACCTGAGCGGCCGTCTGGTTCTGGGCATTCTGTCGGATAAAATGTCGCGCATCCGGGTGATTACCATCGGACAGGTCGTTTCGCTTATCGGTATGGCGGCGCTGCTGTTCGCTCCGCTGAACGCCACGACTTTCTTCGCCGCCATCGCCTGCGTGGCCTTTAACTTCGGCGGCACGATTACCGTCTTCCCGTCGCTGGTCAGCGAGTTCTTTGGCCTCAATAACCTGGCGAAAAACTACGGTGTGATTTATCTCGGTTTCGGTATCGGCAGCATCTGCGGTTCGCTGATTGCTTCCCTGTTCGGCGGTTTCTACGTGACCTTCTGCGTCATTTTTGCGCTGCTGATTCTTTCCCTGGCGCTTTCGACAACGATTCGCCAGCCGAAAAGTGAAATTTACCACCAGGCTCATGCCTGAAACCGGGCGTTATTACGGCCCCGATGGTTAATTACCTAAGCTAATAGTGCCAATCCAACCAAATGTTTTGTAAATGTTTGGTTGGATCACATTCCCTCCTGATACTTTTTCCTTCCGCTGTGGTCTACTTATCGCGCTTTGTAGAGGTTTCTTATAACCAAGCTAAACGCACTTTATTAACCTGCTTACTTATATCGCTTAAGTCGGGCGGTTTTATCTCTTCGTTTTCCAGGTTTTTTGCATGAAATACATTAAAACGATGACGCAGCTGAAGCTCAGTATCTGGCTGGCGCTGTACATCGGCTGGTTTATGAACGCTGCCGTATTCTTCCGCCGCTTCGAAGGGTACGCTCAGGAGTTTACCATCTGGAAAGGACTCTCCGGTGCAGTTGAGCTGATTGGGACCTTTCTGGTCACCTTCTTTCTGCTGCGTATTTTGTCGCTGTTTGGCCGCCGGGTCTGGCGCATCCTTGCGACCATCGTTGTACTATTCTCCGCCGCCGCCAGCTATTACATGACCTTCCTGAACGTGGTGATCGGCTACGGGATTATTGCCTCGGTGATGACTACTGACATCGACTTGTCCAGAGAAGTTATCGGCTGGCACCTGATTCTCTGGCTGGTGCTGATGAGCGCGCTGCCGCTGGTGCTTATCTGGAGCAACCGCTGCCGCTTCACGCTGCTGCGTCAAATTCGTACGCCCGGCCAGCGGATGAAGAATATTACCATCGTGCTGCTGGCTGGCCTGATGGTTTGGGGGCCAATTCGTCTGCTGGAGGTTCGCCAGAAGAACTTCGAGCGCAGTTCCGAAGTCGATCTGCCAAGCTATGGCGGGGTGGTGGCTAATTCCTACCTGCCGTCTAACTGGCTTTCAGCGCTGGGTCTTTACGCATGGGCGCAGGTGGATGAGTCTTCCGATAATAAATCTCTGATCAATCCAGCGAAAAAATTTACCTACGTTGCGCCGCAAGGGCTGGATGACACTTATGTGGTGTTTATCATCGGCGAAACCACCCGCTGGGACCATATGGGCATCCTGGGCTATAACCGCAATACCACGCCTAAGCTGGCGCAGGAGAAAAACCTGGTCGCTTTCCGCGGATACTCCTGCGATACCGCGACTAAGCTGTCGCTGCGCTGTATGTTCGTTCGTCAGGGCGGGGCGGATGATAACCCGCAGCGGACGCTGAAAGAACAGAACGTCTTTGCCGTCCTCCACCAGCTCGGCTTTACCGGCAATCTGTACGCCATGCAGAGCGAGATGTGGTTCTACAGCAACACAATGGCGAACAATATCGCCTATCGCGAGCAGATTGGCGCTGAGCCGAGTAACCGCGGCAAGAGCGTTGACGACATGCTGCTGGTAGATGAAATGAAGCGCGGGCTGGCGAAGAATCCCAATGGTAAGCACCTGATTATTCTGCATACCAAAGGATCGCACTTTAACTATACCCAGCGCTATCCGCGCAGCTTTGCCCAATGGAAGCCGGAGTGCGTTGGCGTCGATAATAAATGCTCGAAGGCTGAGCTGATTAACTCATACGATAACAGCGTGACTTACGTCGATCACTTTATCGTTAGCGTGCTGGATCAACTGCGGGATAAGAAGGCGATTGTTTTCTATGCAGCCGACCACGGCGAGTCCATCAACGAGCGCGAACACCTGCACGGGACGCCGCGCAAGATGGCGCCGCCGGAGCAGTTCCGCGTGCCGATGCTGGTGTGGATGTCCGATAAGTATCTGGAGTCGCCTGACCACGCAGCCTCCTTTGCGCGCCTGAAGCAGCAGGCGGCAATGAAGGTACCGCGTCGTCACGTAGAGCTCTATGACACCATTATGGGTTGTCTTGGCTATACCTCGCCGGACGGCGGGATTAACCAATATAACAACTGGTGCCACGTTCCTGACGCTGCGGCGAAGAAGGAGTAGCAGAGTGGCGAGTTTCTCGCCGCTTGAGCGACTTTTTCATAATAAGGCATTGACGGGTGTGTATCGCAGCAGTAAGATGCGCCCGCATTCGGTGATTGGCGCAGCCTGGTAGCGCACTTCGTTCGGGACGAAGGGGTCGGAGGTTCGAATCCTCTATCACCGACCAAATTCAAAAAGCCTGCTCAACGAGCAGGCTTTTTTGCATCTGCGCTTTATGAGGATGAGAACCTCCGGGGGTAGAGGTTCGACTCGAGCGGAGCGAGAGAACGTTGCGTCAGCAACGGCCCGCAGGGCGAGCCACGGAGTGGCGAGTTATCCTCTATCACCGACCAAATTCAAAAAGCCTGCTCAACGAGCAGGCTTTTTTGCGTCTGTCGCCGGTAAAGGCGCCCAGCACCGCCTCCGGGAATTTCAGCGACTCTGCGCTCGGCTCCCCGGTGGCGGCTGACGCCTTACCGGGGGGGGCTACGGGTTCACCGTTGTCTGCGGGCCGGTAGCCCGGACAGATGCGCAGCATCGCCTCCGGGAAAATACGCTGCTTGCTAAGAGTGTAAAAAAACGCCTCCACCCTCATTTCCTGGCGCCAATTCCCTGTTTTGTGACATCTTCCATTGTATTTTTTTATATATACTCCGATCTTTTTTCGCGAAGCTTATGGATAACTTCAGCATTTTCCGCTGTGCGTTTTAACGTTCACGCTATTTATCGCTCACATATTGGTCACATCGCAAGAAATTTTTACCATTTGCCATAATTGCTTATCACTGGCTACCGGAAAATATTAAGGCGTTTATTCTGTATACTGGCCGCTAGCATAAATTTCTCTGCTGGAAATAGCGCTTTGCACTTTTTTTAATCTTTGCCTGCCGATTCTCACCCCGGATGTAAAACCTGGTTGGCTGTATTGACGTTTCCCCATTCTGTTGACAGATTGTAGGGCATGAGGGGCATTTCATGGAGAATCCGTACTGCAACTCAGTCGTTTTTGTGAAAGGAATCCCCATCTCTCTCAACGCTTTCGGGCACCACCGACCGGACCGGGTATATTCTAAATAGTTCGAGCTGCGGGAAGGCGGCAAGCTTGAGAATCCCCAGGAGCATAGATGACTATGTGACTGGGGCTATCGAGCGCAGCCAACGCATCCGTAGTTCGAAATATGACGAATAAAAATAAATAAAGGTCTGGCGGATATATGCAAACAACATCACATTTGGAGCAGAATAATGAGTATTTCCTTGAAAAAATCAGGGATGCTGAAGCTTGGTCTGAGCCTGGTTGCCATGACCGTCGCAGCAAGCGTACAAGCGAAGACCCTGGTTTATTGTTCAGAAGGTTCGCCGGAAGGCTTTAACCCGCAGCTCTTCACTTCTGGTACCACCTATGACGCCAGCTCAGTGCCGATTTATAACCGCCTGGTAGAATTCAAAACCGGCACCACGGAAGTCATTCCGGGCCTGGCTGAAAAATGGGAAGTTAGCGAAGACGGGAAAACCTATACTTTCCATCTGCGTAAAGACGTGAAGTGGCAGGATAACAAAGATTTTAAACCGACCCGCACGCTGAACGCCGATGACGTTGTCTTCTCATTCGACAGACAAAAAAATACCAACAACCCATACCATAAAGTGTCTGGCGGCAGCTATAAATACTTTGAAGGCATGGGGTTACCTGACCTGATTAGCGAAGTGAAGAAAGTGGACGATAATACCGTCCAGTTCGTGCTGACCCGTCCAGAATCGCCGTTCCTTGCCGATCTCGCTATGGACTTCGCCTCTATTCTGTCAAAAGAGTATGCCGACAATATGCTGAAAGCCGGTACGCCGGAAAAAGTGGACCTCAACCCAATCGGTACCGGCCCGTTCCAGCTGCTGCAGTATCAGAAAGACTCCCGTATTCTCTATAAAGCCTTCCCGGGCTATTGGGGCACCAAGCCGAAAATCGATCGCCTGGTCTTCTCCATCACCCCTGATGCTTCCGTGCGCTACGCTAAGCTGCAGAAAAACGAATGCCAGATTATGCCGTACCCGAACCCGGCAGACATCGCGCGCATGAAACAAGACAAGAACATCACTCTGCTGGAGCAGCCGGGCCTGAACGTCGGCTACCTCTCTTTCAACACCGAGAAGAAGCCGCTGGATGATGTCAAAGTTCGCCAGGCGCTGACCTACGCGGTTAACAAAGAAGCGATTATCAAAGCCGTTTACCAGGGCGCAGGCCAGGCCGCGAAGAACCTGATCCCGCCGACCATGTGGGGCTATAACGAGGACGTTAAAGACTACACCTACGATCCAGAGAAAGCGAAAGCGCTGCTGAAAGAAGCAGGCCTGGAAAAAGGCTTCACCATCGACCTGTGGGCGATGCCGGTACAGCGTCCGTATAACCCGAACGCGCGCCGTATGGCTGAGATGATTCAGGCTGACTGGGCGAAAGTCGGCGTCCAGGCCAAGATCGTGACCTACGAGTGGGGTGAATACCTCAAGCGCGCGAAAGCGGGCGAACACCAGACCGTCATGATGGGGTGGACCGGCGACAACGGGGATCCGGATAACTTCTTCGCCACCCTGTTCAGCTGCGCGGCGGCAAAAGACGGTTCTAACTACTCCCGCTGGTGCTACAAACCGTTTGAAGATCTGATTCAGCCGGCTCGCGCCACCGATGACCACAACAAACGCATTGAGCTGTACAAACAGGCTCAGGTCGTGATGCACGATCAGGCTCCGGCGCTGATCGTCGCTCACTCCACCGTCTATGAGCCGGTGCGTAAAGAAGTCAAAGGCTACGTGGTCGATCCATTAGGTAAACACCACTTCGATAACGTCTCTATCGAATAATAACAGCGTGTTTCCCCTCTCCCCGCCTTGGGGGGAGGGAATTGACATTTGTGAGCAATACAGACGTCCTGTCACCAGGCGGGTCGTCTCCAGAGAGAATCCGGGTTATGTTGCAGTTCATTCTCCGACGTTTGGGACTTGTCATCCCAACATTTATCGGTATTACCCTTCTCACTTTTGCCTTCGTTCATATGATCCCCGGCGACCCGGTGATGATTATGGCGGGCGAACGTGGTATTTCCCCTGAACGTCACGCGCAGCTGCTGGCCGAAATGGGCCTCGATAAGCCAATGTGGCAGCAGTACGTCAACTATATTTGGGGCGTGATGCACGGTGATTTGGGCATCTCGCTGAAAAGCCGTATTCCCGTCTGGGAAGAGTTCGTACCGCGCTTTAAGGCCACCATGGAGCTGGGCGTCTGCGCGATGATTTTTGCCATCATCGTCGGGATCCCGGTGGGTGTGCTGGCGGCGGTCAAACGCGGCTCTATCTTCGACCACACCTCCGTGGGCCTCGCGCTGACCGGCTATTCCATGCCTATCTTCTGGTGGGGGATGATGCTGATCATGCTGGTGTCGGTACAGCTTAACCTGACGCCGGTTTCCGGGCGTATCAGCGATACCGTCTTCCTTGACGATACCCTGCCGCTGACCGGATTTATGCTGATCGATACCGCGATTTGGGGCGAGCCGGGCGACTTTATTGATGCGGTGATGCATATGATCCTGCCCGCCGTGGTGCTGGGGACGATTCCCCTGGCGGTGATCGTGCGTATGACTCGTTCGTCGATGCTGGAAGTGCTGGGCGAGGATTATATCCGTACCGCGCGCGCGAAAGGCCTGACGCGGATGCGGGTGATCGTCGTTCATGCTTTACGTAACGCGATGCTGCCGGTGGTCACGGTTATCGGCCTGCAGGTCGGTACGCTGCTGGCGGGGGCCATCCTGACCGAAACCATCTTCTCCTGGCCGGGTCTTGGCCGCTGGCTGATTGATGCGCTGCAGCGCCGCGACTATCCGGTGGTGCAGGGCGGGGTGCTGCTGGTGGCGACGATGATTATTCTCGTCAACCTGCTGGTCGACCTGTTGTACGGCGTGGTGAACCCGCGTATCCGGCATAAGAAGTAAGGGGCCATCATGTCACAAGTTACTGAAAATAAAGTTGTCGCCGCACCGGTGCCAATGACCCCTTTGCAGGAGTTCTGGCACTATTTTAAACGCAACAAAGGCGCCGTTGTGGGGCTGGCCTACGTCGCGGTGATGATTATCATCGCCGTCTTCGCCAATTTCATCGCGCCCTATAACCCGGCGGACCAGTTCCGCGACGCGCTGTTGGCTCCGCCGTTCTGGCAGGAAGGCGGCAGCGTGACCCACCTGCTCGGCACCGATGACGTCGGCCGCGATATCCTGTCGCGCCTGATGTACGGCGCGCGCCTGTCGCTGCTGGTTGGTTGTCTGGTGGTGGTGCTGTCGCTGATCCTCGGCGTGGTACTCGGCCTGATTGCTGGCTATTTTGGCGGCGTGGTTGACTCGGTCATTATGCGCGTTGTCGATATTATGCTGGCCCTGCCAAGCCTGCTGCTGGCGCTGGTGCTGGTGGCCATCTTTGGCCCATCCATCGTCAACGCCTCGCTGGCGCTAACCTTTGTCGCCCTGCCGCACTACGTGCGTCTGACCCGCGCCGCGGTGCTGGTGGAAGTCAACCGCGACTACGTGACCGCTTCTCGGGTGGCGGGCGCAGGGGCTATGCGTCAGATGTTCATCAACATTCTTCCCAACTGCCTTGCGCCGCTGATTGTTCAGGCGTCGCTGGGCTTCTCTAACGCCATTCTCGATATGGCCGCTCTTGGCTTCCTTGGCATGGGTGCGCAGCCGCCGACACCGGAGTGGGGCACGATGCTCTCCGACGTGTTGCAGTTCGCGCAGAGCGCCTGGTGGGTCGTCACCTTTCCGGGTGTCGCTATCCTGCTGACGGTGCTGGCATTTAACCTGATGGGTGACGGTCTGCGTGACGCGCTCGATCCCAAACTGAAGCAGTAAGAGGTTCGAGATGGCGTTATTAAATGTAGATAAACTCTCGGTGCACTTCGGCGACGAAGGGACGCCGTTCCGCGCCGTAGACCGCGTAAGCTACAGCGTAAACCAGGGCGAAGTGGTCGGTATTGTCGGCGAGTCCGGCTCGGGCAAATCGGTCAGTTCGCTGGCGATTATGGGGCTGATTGACTACCCCGGCCGGGTGATGGCTGAAAAGCTGGAGTTTAACGGTCGCGACCTGAAGCGCATTTCCGAAAAAGAGCGCCGCCAGCTGGTGGGCGCGGAAGTGGCGATGATCTTCCAGGACCCGATGACCAGTCTGAATCCGTGCTATACCGTCGGCTACCAGATTATGGAAGCCATCAAGGTCCACCAGGGCGGTAATAAGAAAACGCGTATTCAACGGGCGATTGACTTGCTGACGCTGGTGGGGATCCCCGACCCGGCTTCGCGTCTCGATGTCTATCCGCACCAGCTCTCCGGCGGCATGAGCCAGCGTGTGATGATCGCGATGGCGATTGCCTGTCGGCCAAAGCTGCTGATCGCCGATGAACCGACGACGGCGCTGGATGTGACCATTCAGGCGCAGATCATCGAGCTGCTGCTGGAGCTGCAGCAGAAAGAGAATATGGCGCTGATCCTGATCACTCACGATCTGGCGCTGGTGGCCGAAGCGGCGCACAAAATCATCGTCATGTACGCCGGCCAGGTAGTGGAAACCGGCGATGCGAAGGATATCTTCCGCGCGCCTCGCCACCCCTATACGCAGGCGCTGCTGCGCGCGCTGCCGGAGTTCGCTCAGGATAAAGCGCGCCTCGCCTCGCTGCCGGGCGTGGTGCCGGGCAAATACGACCGTCCGAGCGGCTGCCTGCTCAACCCGCGCTGCCCGTATGCAACAGACAAATGCCGCAGTGAAGAACCTGAACTGAACCTGCTTAACGGCGGTCGTCAGTCAAAATGTCATTACCCACTTGATGATGCCGGGAGGCCAGGGCTATGAGTACGCATGAGGCCACCACGCAACAGCCTCTGTTGCTGGCCACCGATCTGAAGAAATACTATCCGGTGAAGAAGGGGCTATTTGCGCCGGAACGCCTGGTCAAAGCGCTGGACGGCGTCTCGTTTACTCTTGAACGCGGTAAAACGCTGGCGGTGGTGGGGGAATCCGGCTGTGGTAAATCGACGCTCGGCCGTCTGCTGACGATGATTGAAATCCCCACTGGCGGCGAGCTCTATTATCAGGGGCAGGATCTGCTTAAGCACGATCCGCAGGCGCAAAAGCTGCGCCGGCAGAAAATCCAGATTGTGTTCCAGAACCCCTACGGTTCGCTGAACCCGCGCAAAAAGGTGGGGCAAATTCTGGAAGAGCCGCTGCAGATCAACACCAGCTTAAGTAAGGAGCAGCGCCGGGAGAAAGCGCTGGCGATGATGGCCAAAGTGGGCCTGAAAACGGAACACTACGACCGCTATCCGCATATGTTCTCCGGCGGCCAGCGTCAGCGTATCGCCATCGCCCGTGGTCTGATGCTTGACCCGGACGTTGTAATCGCTGACGAACCGGTCTCCGCGCTGGACGTTTCGGTGCGCGCGCAGGTGCTGAACCTGATGATGGATCTGCAGCAGGATCTGGGGCTTTCTTACGTCTTTATCTCCCACGATCTGTCGGTCGTGGAGCACATCGCAGATGAAGTGATGGTGATGTACTTAGGCCGCTGCGTGGAAAAAGGGTCGAAGGATCAAATCTTCAACAACCCGCAGCATCCTTACACTCAGGCACTGCTGTCGGCAACGCCGCGCCTGAACCCGGATGACCGCCGCGAGCGCATCAAGCTGACCGGCGAGCTGCCGAGCCCGCTGAATCCGCCGCCGGGCTGCGCGTTTAACGCCCGCTGCCGTCGCCGCTTTGGCCCATGCACTCAGCTTCAGCCGCAGCTGAAGGATTACGGCGGCCAGCTGGTGGCCTGCTTTGCCGTCGACCAGGATCAAAACGGCGAGAAACCGCTGAGCTGATAATCAGGTATTGTCTTCCCCGGTGGCGCTAACGCTTACCGGGGCTACGGGTTCACAGACGCCTGCGTTCCCGTAGCCCGGCTAAGGTGTTACGCCGCAAGCCGGGGAAAATCCCGGCAGCGGCGGTTTATGACTTAATGTACCACCTCATCGCCATTATCAATTGGCGACCAGTCGACTTTTCCTTCTTCCTTAACCTGTCGCCAGGCCATAAAGGTCAGGAACAGCGTGGCAACGCCATAGCCAAACGTCACCGTCGGTGAAGCGTTAAACGCCATCTGATGGCCGTGAATAAAGCCGAAGAACGACAGGACGGTGGCTGCTGCGGCATAAAGCGCCGCCCAGTTAAAGCGCCGGTCGATAATGAACGCGGCAATCGCCCCCATCATTAACCCCGCCAACACCGCACCGCCCCCGGTGGTTGCCATACCGTGATACAGCACACCGTTGTTGGCCATCGTATTAACGACGTCAGCCGGGAGGTTGACGGTATTCGCGCCGGCCGCCGCCAGCGCACCATCGACCTGGGTCTTCGCCCATTCGGCGATATTCGGTACCAGCGCCAACACGATCGCCGGAGCGTGGCGTTTCGGCGACACCTGGAACGCCTGAGCGCCAATGACCAGACCGATAAACAGCAGAATAGGTACGATTGCCACCAGTGGGATGATGGAGAGCAGCAGCGCGGTGAGGCCCAGGAAGCAGACGATGGCCATACAAACACCGGTTGCCAGCGAATAACCAATGCGCCCGCCCATCGCTTTCCAGCCCGGATGGCCGATATAAACCGCAGGTGGAAACGGCGAACCCAACAATGCGCCGACAATCGCGCCAAGCCCGTCAGCCGCCAGTACCGCGCGCAGGTTGTAGCTGTCGCCTCCTACTGCGGCGGATTCGACGTTATTGAGGATTTCGGTAAAGTTGAAAATCCCTAACGGGATCGCCGTCACCAGCAGTGGCCAGACCAGGCTCATCGGGACGTTAAAGACATCAGTAGAAAGCGTGGGTAAATAGAGCGAGAAACGCCCCGCGGCCTCTTTGACTTCCGCCGGATTCATAATGTCGCTAAAGCCAAGCCAGGTCGCGCCCCAGCCCAGCAGGCAACCCACCAGAACCACCGCCAGCCCGCCCGGCAGACCGAACGGCAGCCGCACGTTACCGACCCAGTTGAGCAGGATAATGGCGAAGCAGACAATGCCAATCCAGGCGGTATCAAACATCTGATACGCCGGGCGCATGGCGATAAACGCAATCGCAATCCCCGCCAGCGTCCCCAGCATTGCGGCGCGCGGCGTATATTTACGAATCGCCGGGCCAACCAGCACGCCTGCCAGCACAATAAGGCCGACAATCATTGCCCAGATAAGCCCGAGCTTCCACGCCAGCATCCAGTCTTTATGGATAAGCAGCGTTGGCAGCATGACAACGAACACCACGATGAACATGTGCGGTACGCTTGGCCCGTATGGCAGGGCGGTCACCGTGTCGCGACCCTCGCGTTTTGCCATCCGCCAGGCAAGCCAGGCGTAAAACAGATTACCCAGCGGCAGCGCGATACCTAACGCTGGTAGGATGCGGCCATAAACGGTGGTCGCCGGGATTTGCGCGACGTACAGCGCGAGGCCTGACAGGACCAGCACGTTCAGTAATACGTTGGTAAACAGTCCGAAAAAAGCGTTGAGATCGCCCGTCACCCATAGCGGTGGACGAAATGTGAGTTTTCCTTGCCCCATAATCCTTCTCCTGAAGTTATTCAGTCATGTGGTGGCCGGTGTATGCCCGCCAACCGCCGAGGTCAGTGATCTCCGGCTGGCCTTCAACCAGCCAGGATTCCGCCAGAACGCCCAACACTTCACTACCGTCGTCCAGTAACACTTTGCCGATACAGAGTCCGGCAGGTTCTTTTTGCAGAATATTCCCCAGTCCGGCAGGAGGAACCGCCCAGATTTCGAGCGCGATTTTTGCGCCGTTATCCGGTGAACGAATCATTCCGGGATGATCGTCGTTGATGCTCCAACAGCGGTAGCAGGGGGCCGTTTTATCCTCACGAACGAATTCGGCATTAACGGCAAGCATGTTGGGGTTTAGCTTCAGGCCGCGCATTAGCGTGCCGTTAACCGCAAGCAGGATTTTGCTATCTGACATCGTATTTATCCTTATTTATACCTGAATATAGGGCCGCCATTCGCCGTGCGCATGGCGGCGTAAACTTAACCGGTAAACCGGGTTCCACCGTTACCGTCAATGGCGCGAACGATGGTTTCCGGATTGGTAATCAGCCCAACCCCCGCAGGATTACATCGCAGGAAGGTCAGCATGGCTTCGACTTTTGGCGCCATGCTGCCGGCTCCGAACTGACCGCTTTGCAGCATGGCCTGCGCTTCAGCTAACGTTAAAGTATCGAGCCAGCGCTGCTCCGGTGTGCCAAAGTTGATGGCGACTTGCTCTACGCCGGTCGGAATCAGCAGCATGTCCGCCTGCAATTCGCAGGCCAGCAGCGCCGATGCGCGGTCTTTATCAATGACCGCCTGGGCGGCAATAAGCTTGCCAGACGTATCGCGCCAGACTGGAATACCGCCGCCTCCGCAGGCAATGACTAAGACATTTTGCTCAAGCAGGGTGCGAATAACCGGCGTTTCGATGACTTCTTTTGGTGCCGGTGATGCCACGACGCGCCGCCAGCCGCGGCCCGAATCTTCTGCGATATCCCAGCCCTGAGCCGCCGCCAGCGTCTCCGCCGTTTCCAGAGTCATATAGTCGCCGATAGGCTTATCAGGATGGCTGAAGGCGGTATCGTTTGGGTCTATTAACGTTTGCGTCACCAGCGCGACGGCGCTGACGCTATCAAGACCGCGTAAGGTCAATGCGTTATTCAGCGCGTTCTGGAACATAAAACCAATTGCGCCCTGGGTATCGCCGACCGCGTACTCCAGCGGCACCGCAGGAACGGCGTCTTTGGCGATTTCGCTACGGCGCAGGATAAAACCCACCTGCGGACCATTACCGTGCGTCACCACCACGCGCCAGCCTGCGGCAATCAGATCAACCACATTTTCAGCAGTGGCTTTTACCGCTTCGTACTGCTGTTCCAGCGCATTTTCTCCGGGGTTGCGGATCAATGCATTACCGCCGACGGCGACGACGGCGACTTTAGTTTTTTTCATGGTCAGCTCCTTCTGCCAGCGCGCGAAGCGCGGCGGTAAAGCAGGCCAGCGGCGCAGTGGTGATCCCGGCACCGATCTGCCCTACGCCCGCGCGTTTATGCGCAATCCCGGTGTTGATGACCGGGAGAATATTGCGATCAACCACGTAGCGGGCATCGATACCGCAGCCGCTACCGGCAAAGTTCAGCGCGGGCAGCGTGAACGCTGGATGGGTGGCGAGCGTGATTTCCTGCATCGTCAGGCTATGACGGACGGCATCGGCTGGCGTGCCGCCGACGAATTTAACGATGGCCGGGGAGGCTGCCATGGCAAATCCGCCGATCCCGGCGGTTTCGGTAATTGCCGAGTCGCCTAAATCGGCCGCCGCATCGTCGATACCGTAGCCAGGGAAGAACAGGCCATCGACGGGATTAGCCGGGGCCTGGAACCAGCGTTCACCGGTACCAGAGAGGCGAATGCCGAAGTTGACACCGTTGCGCGCCATTACCGTAACCAGCGAGCTGTGCGGCACATCACAGGCGGCATCCAGCATTGATTTACAGGCAGCCATCGAAAGATTAAGGAAGAAATGGTCGTTGGCGGCGATAAACTCCAGCGCTTCCGGGCCGTGTTGAATACGCGCCAGATGCGGCGCCAGGCGTTTAAAGAACAGCCCGCTCGCTGCCGCGTTGCGGTTATGGCACTCATCACCCATATGCAGCGCCTGGGCAATCAGCGGTTTGAGCTCTATTTCGCCGCTGAGCGCCAGCGCCTGCTTCAATGCAGGAGCCAGCACGTTCCCCATCCAGGTCAGGCGGCTCAGCACATCCTCGTTATTGGCCCCGAAACGCAGAACTTTACCGAGTCCCTCGTTGAAGTTACAAAACGCGCGATTGCCGTGAGTGCGGTTTTCTACAATCCACACCGGCATGGAAGGACTGATAATCCCTGCCATCGGCCCGGTGGCGTGGTGATGATGGCACGGTTCGAGATCGACCAGCCCCGTCGCCGCCATTTGCATTGCTTCTTCCGTGCTGCTGGCCCAGCCTTCAAAAACAATCGCGCCAGCAATCGCGCCCTGCATCGGGCCGCACATATCGCTCCAGGCGATCGGTGGCCCGGCATGAAGAATTTTGCGTACGCCGTTCAGGCCGGAGATTGCCTCGCTGGCTTTGGCGACATCGACCAGTACCGGTTGGGCATCAAGATAGCGCTGTAGCGCCTGTTCGTTAGCGGCTTTTATACGCTCGTCGGCCAGCAGGGTCGCCAGCGTCCAGCCCGCCTGTTCATCACCCTGCGCCACGGGTTGCCATTGCAGATGAAGCACTTCGCCACCGGCTTCGCGCAGATTATCAGCAAAACTTTCCAGTCCGAGATTGATAACCGAAAGCGGTTGTTGAAATAAGGTCGTCATAGTTTATTTCCGTTGTTGCGCGATAAATGCCGCCAGGCGAGCGGCCTCGATATTGCTGTCAGCCACCAGGACGCCAGCGCTTTGCAGCAGCGTGATCTGCTGCGCTCTGTCCTGGGGATCGGTATCCGTGCCGCAGACATGAGCAAGCAAGACAATATGGCGCTGTTCAGCGGCTTCAATGCGCTGAATTTCTTCGATAATGGGCAGCAGGGCGCTGCACGGCTCGGTGCTGGCGCCATAGCCCAGCACGATGTCGAATAGCAGGACGGCGGTGCGCGGGTCCAGCGCTTCCGACAGCAAGCGCGCGTTACGCAGTTCCGGGTCAATCATCGGATGCGGGCGTCCCTGGGTGAACTCATCATCGCCCATATCCACCAGACTGTGGCCGTGACCATGATGTTTATCCTGCAGCGCCCGTGCGCCCGTTACCGGGGCATTGGATTCACAGGACAGTCCTGCCGCCTGGAGCGCGAGCTGGGCTTCGTAGCAGAAAGTCCCGCCCGCGAAAACGCCGCGAATGTCGGTTTGCTCCGCGGTCATCTCGCGAATCGATTGCACCGCTTGCTGCCGTAAGGCTTCAGGTAAGGAATGGCTGGCGGCGGCCGTTTCTCCCCGCAGCGTGGCGACCGCGATATCCGCGGCATGCTGCAGACTGTGGGCTGGGATGATGCCATACGTCAGCAGCGTCGCCTCGCTTGTCCCGAGGAAATGGGCTACAACCGGTTTGCCACACTGACGGGCGGATTCCAGCACTTTTTCCATGATGGCGGGTGACGGTGGTTTGGAGATCAGCGCAATGAGCTGCGTTTCGGGATCGTCCGCCAGCATGGCGATCCCTTGCAGCATGCTCAGACCACCAATCTCTTCGTGCAGATCGCGACCGCCGGTGCCGATAGCTTGCGAAACACCTTCACCGAGGTGGTGAATGCGGCAGCTCACTTCCTGTAAGCCGGTACCGGAAGCGGCAACCAGACCAATCGCTCCGCGGCGGACTACGTTGGCGAATCCCAGCGGCATTCCGTTGATGATGGCGGTACCGCAGTCCGGCCCCATCACCAGCAGGTTATGCTCGCGGGCATACTGCTTAATGGCCGCTTCCTGTTCTTCCTGGACGTTATCGCTAAAGAGCATCACGTGCAGCCCGGCGCTCAGGGCTTTAAGCGCTTCGGCGGCGGCGTAGCTGCCGGGAACCGAAATCAGCGCCAGATTAGCCTGCGCGGACGCTCCCACACCTGCGGCGATGCTGGTGGCCGGGCGTCGGGTTGTACCTTCGGTGTTTTCCGTTGCGGCTGGAGGGCTCAGTAACTCACCCGCCAGCGTCAGCGCCTGTTTTGCCGTTTCGTCATCGGCCAGCAGGGCAATAAGCAGATCGTTAGGTCGGGCCTCAAGCGTAATGGGCATTCCCGCATCGCGCATGCGTTCGATATTGGCCGCCGTCGCCATGGCGACAGAAGCTTGCTCAACGCCCTCTAAAGCATTGAGTTTTGCGGAAACCTGCATCAGAGAAACGGAATCTTTATACAGGTTTGGGAAGCAGTGGTAATGCAGAGTCATTTCCTGTCCTCGGGCAATAAGAGGCCACCGCCACAGATGTGGCGGAATGGGGTTATTACCAGTTGTCGAAAAATTAGTTTTGCAGCGCGCCGATAATGCTGGCTGAATCGCTGACCCAGCCGACGATGGCGCCCTGGGCTTTCATCATGTCGAGCGCGGCGCGGTGGAATTCTGGAAAGTAGGAGGCGCAGCAGTCTTCCGGGATGACCAGCTCGTAGCCTCTGTCGTTGGCTTCTCTGGCCGTGGTTTGCACGCACACTTCCGTGGTCACGCCGCAGATAATCAGTGATTTAATGCCGCGAGTTTGCAGAATCAGCCCCAGGTCGGTGGCGTAAAATGCTCCCTTGCCGGGTTTATCGATAATCGGTTCACCGGGGAGTGGCGTGAGCTCCGGGATGATATCGTGCCCTTGTTCGCCGCGAATTAAAATACGCCCCATCGGGCCGGATTCGCCGATAAATGTTTTCCCGCCGCGTGTTTTTTTCGCTGGAGGACAGTCCGCCATATCCGCGCGATGGCCTTCGCGGGTGTGAATAATAAATAACCCTGAGGCTCGGGCTTGTTCCAGCAGTTGACGGCATGGCGCGATAGTCCGGCGCAGATGCGAGACGTCATTACCCAGCACCTCGCCAAAACCGGCGGGTTCGACAAAGTCGCGTTGCATATCGATGATGACCAGCGCAGTGCTGGCAGGATCAAACGTGAAATCAAAAGGTTGAGCTTGAATAGTACGCATAAACGATCCCTTGTTAGCTATGACTACACTAGCAGTGTATGGACAGAACGCGATGGCTGCGCAGAAAGGTTTTCTGCTTATCCCTCAAAAAATATGAGGGATAAATCCATATCGGCAAGGCAAAATGGCTGGGGTCCTGATGCCGTGGGGATTACGGCGAACAGGGGATATCAGCCGGTCGGTCAAGGGGGTGAAAATGGATGTGCAAAAGTGTGAACCCCCTCGGGAAATAAGGTTAACGTATGGCTTTGAATGCACTAAAACATTGCGCCAGGCTGACTTCTGGCCAAGCGGGGCGCGTGCACTCGGTCTTCACCCACGCCTGTAATCTGCTCATGCCGAATGGCGAACTCTGGGTTGTGCAAACCCGCGAAATGCCGCTGGCCCCCAACGGTATCATTGTCGACGTCGACGATTTGCGACTCCGTTTTATCGCCGGGACGAGCGTGGCCTGTTTGCCCCGCGGGGGCGATGTGTCGATGCTCGGTTCGACTCCTGTCTCCACGCAGCTTATTTCTGCCGGAAACGCCGCGAATTTACGGCGTTTCGCCAGCGCATTATCTGTTTTCCTCGCAGGGCAACCCTGCAATGGTATTCGGCTGGCCTTGCAGCAAGAGCCCGCGCTGGCTGATGTCTATCAACGCTTTACCCGCTGGCTGACGAATGGTGAAGGTGATGTCGTTCCCCTGCTGCGTTTTCTGATTGGGCGCGGGGAGGGGCTAACGCCCTCAGGCGATGATTTCCTGGTGGGCGTATTGCTGGTCATGGAGAACTGGCAACATCCCCGGCTCTCCTTGCTGCGCCGGGCTATTCCCCCGCTGTTGTTAGCTACCACGGATATCAGTCGGGAAATGCTGGGACATGCGTGTCAGGGGCGCTATAGCCAGCATTTGTTAGCGCTGATGGCGACGCCTGCGGTTAATTTTCCTGCGGTTGCCGGGTATGGTCATACGTCTGGTCTGGATATGCTGGCCGGGATGGCGGCGGCGGTCAGCGTTTTATACCCGTCATACTTCAAGTTGCATGTGCGTTAGTTTTGTTACTCGGCTCATCCATGAGCCTCGCCCTGCAATCTGTTCCGGACAGATTTGTCGCTCACCCCTGTCACTTACGGAAGTCAAGCTCCAGGGGATTCCCTGCGTCACTGCCTTCCTGCAACTCGAATTATTTAGGGTATATCAGCAAACCCGGTCAACTGAGTTCGGTTAAAAACCCTTCGATGACATCCGCCCGCTGCAACTGCGTCAGCCACCAGTGGCAACAAGGGCGGGGAGGTTCGTTTTGCCAGGCCAGAAAAAGCGGCGTCGGCGGTTTACTGACGTCCACCGGCACGCTAACGAGTCTGCCGTCGTCAATGTAGCGCTGGCAAAAATGGCGGGGAAGAAAGCCAATGCCCAGACCGTGGAGATGCATCGTAATTTTGCTGTGGTAATCGGGAGCGAGCAGCGCTTTTTGGCCGCGCAGTTGCCAGGCAACCTGTGGCTCGAGCTGCACGGAAGTATCCTGGATACAGATTGCCGGGTAGCGGCGCAGATCTTCTGCCTGTAGCGGGCGGTGAACCGCCGCCAGCGGATGGTCGGGCGCAATGGCGAACAGCCACTCAACGGCGGGCATTTCTGCACAAAGGACTTCACCGTGGCGTACCACCTGGTTAGGCGCGCCGATAGCGATATCCGCACGCTTTTCCAGCAGCGCGTCCCAGACGCCATCATGCACATCAATACTCAACTGAATTTCCGTTTGCGGGAAGTGGTGTTCACTTTGTTTCAACAGCGCGTAAATAGGTTGCAGGCTGATAATGTTATTGAGCGAGAGGCTTAAGCTCGTCTCTGTACCGCTGGCAATGCGACGAGTGGTGTGCTGCAACTCTCCCAGTTCGCTCAGGATCAACTGCCCTTTTTTGATAAAATAACGGCCCGCTTCCGTCAGGATCAGCTGTTTGCCCTGGCGTTCAAACAGTTTGGCGCCCAGCTCGTTTTCCAGCTTATGTACCGTGTAGCTGAGAGCCGTGGGCACCTTGTGCAGCTCTTCGGCGGCAGCACTAAAGTTGCCACAGCGCGCGATGGTGACGATGACGTTCAATGCCTGGACGCTTATCAACATACCCTCTTCCTAGCGATATACCCGTCATCCTTCAAGCTGCCTCTTTGTTGGCTGCACTCAGAAACCCCAGTCACATAGTTATCTATGCTCCTGGGGATTTCTTCCCTTGCCGCCTCGGTGCATCTCGAATGATTTTGTGTATAGACTGAAAAACCCCTTCACAATCGGGAACATAAAACGAACATTTATCGAATATAGAGGATCTGAAATCACTATGTCTATCAACTAAGCTAACTCTCTGAATATATTTTATTTTACGCTATTCAAGCTTTCAGGTGGTCTAAAAGGGGGGCAGCAATGATTTCTGATGTTGTTCTTTGTTGTTCGCTCAACGCTTTATATTCCTGGTTTTTGGATAACATCCTGAGCTATTTATTTTGCGGCAGAACATTATTTATTATTTTAATTAAGCGCGGGAGGTGATTTCTAAACGCCTTAAAAAATATTAAAATGTATTCTCTTTAGCCGTCGGTTGGCGTGTATTACGCCGTTTTTTAAAATTAAGGCAGTATAAAAAACTACTCTCTGCGAATAGCCTGGCAGGCTGCGGGGGGAAAGACGGCGCCGCCGCCTAAAAAATGGGGCTATCATTTTGAAAAAGAGCTGTTAGTGTAGCCGCACTACCACTATGGTATTACACCAGCCTGACTTATTCATAATAATCAAATCGCGACTAAAGTTAGCATATTGTGACGGGCATGACGCCGGATAAATGCCCAAAAAACAACAAATTAAACTATGCTTTAGCGGCGTAGAATGACAATTAAAACAGATTAAATATGATGTATTTAAATCATGAGGTTATCTATGAACCATTATGATGATTTGCAGCGCTTCAAGGAAAAGACGCGGACACACAGTCTAAAATTCAAGGACCTCTCATCAGAAACCGGCGCCGGTGAAAAAGGCGATTGGGTTATTCTCAATCAGCTTATTCCCGCGGAGGAAGCATCCTCTTTGGCTATGGGCGGATCGGTATCTTTACCCGTGCCGCAGCTGGTACCTGCCAATATGTTTCATCAGGTGGAGCGGACAGCCGTTCAGACCGCGCCGGCGGCATCGTCGGTTGTGCCGTCGGTAATGATTCCAGACCCTGTCGCATCATCCGCGCCGCAGCCTGTTCCCGCGGTGAGTCCTGTTGCTCCGGTGGCCGTAGAACCGGTAGTGCAGGCAAGCGAGGCCGCGACCGGGCAAGCTCCCCGGGCAGCCGTGTCGCAACCTGCTGCACCGCTATCTGACCACGTGACAGCTCCGGCTGTCAGACATCGCCCGGCGATAGCGCCGACGGCGGAAGGGTTTGCCCATCTCTTTGCGACAAAAACCGCAGAGCCGGTAGCAAAAGATAAAGATCAGTCACTGAAATCACTCCTGGAGAGGATCGCGACATGCCGTTGATCTGCGTGTGTTCACCGAAAGGCGGCGTAGGAAAGACGACCCTGGCGGCAAATCTGGCCTGGGCGCTGGCCCGCGCAGGCAGCAAAGTTCTGGCCCTCGATTTTGATGTGCAGAACGCCCTGCGCCTGCATTTTGGCGTCCCGCTTAGCGATGAGCGCGGCTATGTCGCGAAAGCGCTGGAGCTCCATGACTGGAGCCAGTGCGTATTAAGCGCCGGCAGCAATATTTTCGTCTTGCCCTACGGCGACGTGAGTGAAGCCCAGCGACAGGCTTTTGATGAGCGTTTGACCCACGACGAGCATTTCCTGACCCGCGGCCTGGCGGCATTACTCAACTATCCGGGGCTGATTACCATCGCCGACCTGCCGCCGGGCCCGTCGCCCGCGCTGAAAGCGCTCACTTCGCTTGCCGACCTGCATCTGGTACCGCTGCTGGCGGATACCGCTTCAATGTCGGTGCTGTCGCACGTCGACAATCAGCGGCTGACCGGGGGCGAACTCAACCAGAAACACGGACACTATTTTGTGATTAACCAGAGCGATAGCCGTCGCCAGGTCAGTCGCGATGTCACGGCGTTGATGGAAGAAAAGCTGGGCGATCGTTTGCTGGGCATCATTCATCGTGATGAAAGCGTGGTGGAAGCGAATGCTTCCCAGAAGTCGATCCTTGACTTTAATTCATCCTCCGCAGCCGCCTTTGATATTGAAATTATTGCCAAAAAAATTTCTGCGCTGTTGGGTATCAATATTGGTGACGGCAAGGTGCATAGCCAGCCTCGCAGGTCAGGGCTTTAATTTAATTGCAGGGCTGCTGAATGAAAAAGACGCTTTTCTGGTTGCTGGTACTGGTGCTTTCGCCGATTGCCGTGCTGGTGGTGATCACGCCGATGGACAGCCAAAAGCAGTATATTTTTGGCCTGCTGAGCATCGGTATTCTTTTCCTGATGGGATTCAGTAAAAATCGCAGCGTTTCCGTCATCATGGTGGTGACATCGCTGCTGATGTCGACCCGTTATATGTATTTCCGTCTGACGCAGACCCTGCATTTTAACTCCACCATCGAAGCGATTCTGGGGATGGGGCTGTTTCTGGCGGAAGTCTATATCTGGGTGATGCTACTGCTTAACTACCTGCAAACGGTCTGGCCGCTAAAGCGTGAAATCGTCCCGCTGCCGGATGATATGAGCAAGTGGCCGACGGTCGATATCTATATTCCCAGCTATAACGAACCGCTTGAAGTGGTGCGTGATACCGTACTGGCCGCACAGTGTATTGATTATCCTAAAGATAAATTAAAAATCTATTTACTGGATGACGGGAAGCGCAATGAATTTGCGGTCTTCGCCGCCGACGTTGGGGTGGGGTATATCACCCGTAACGACAACAAACACGCCAAGGCGGGCAACCTCAACCACGCGATGACGCTGACCCACGGCGAGCTTATCTGCGTGTTTGACTGCGACCATGTGGCAACCCGCGTTTTCCTGCAGGCGACGGTAGGCGGATTCCTCAACGACCCGATGCTGGCGCTGGTACAGACGCCGCACTACTTCTACTCGCCGGATCCCTTTGAGCGCAACCTCTCCGTTGGCCGCAATATTCCTAACGAAGGGATGTTGTTTTATGGCCCGATTCAGCAGGGGAACGATAACTGGAACGCGACCTTTTTCTGCGGCTCCTGTGCCGTCATTCGCCGCGCCGCGCTGGAGCAGATCGGCGGCTTTGCGGTAGAGACCGTGACCGAAGATGCCCATACCGCGCTGAAGTTCCAGCGTCTGGGCTGGAAGTCGGCATTCCTCGATATCCCACTGGCGGCCGGCTTAGCCACCGAACGTCTGGTGGTGCACGTCATTCAGCGTACCCGCTGGGCGCGAGGGATGACGCAAATATTCCGTCTGGATAACCCGCTGCTGGGCCGCGGGCTGACCTTTCAGCAGCGCCTGTGCTACCTCAGCGCCATGCTCTATTATCAGTTCGCCCTGCCGCGCGTGGTCTTTGTCACTGCGCCGCTGGCCTACCTGCTGTTCAACCTGAATATCATCTACTCCTCGGCCAGCCTGATCGTCTCTTACGCGCTGCCGCATCTCTTCCTCGCGATCTACGTCGGTTCGCGCATGAACGGTCGCTATCGTTACAGCTTCTGGGGCGAAATCTACGATATCGTGCTGGCGTTTCACCTGGTGCTGCCGACGCTGGTGACCATGATTTTCCCCAAACGCGGGAAATTCAACGTGACCGATAAAGGCGGGCTGCTGGACGTAGGCTACTTCGACTTTACCGTCGTCAGACCGCACCTGGTCGTCGCCTGTCTGCTGGGCCTGGGCGTGGTGGTCGGTATCGTCCGCGCCATCGGTCACGACTACTTTGCCTCAGACCCGAACGTTATCGCGCTGAACGTCGGCTGGGGAATTTACAGCCTGATCTTCCTGCTGGCGGCCATCGCCGTGGCGCGCGAAACCCGCCAGGTGCGAAAAACGATTCGTATTGACGTCGATATCCCGGTGCTTATCCACTACGCCAGCGGCATTGTCTCCCGCAGCTACACCGCGGACCTGTCAATGGGCGGCTGTCGCGTTAGCGCGCCGGATAACCGTCACCTGCAGGATGAAATTGAAGAGATTGAGCTGATCCTCCAGTCCGGGGCGATCTCGATTCCGGTACGCCAGATCACCGCCGATGAGCGCTTTATCCGCCTGCAATTTGATGAAAATATTCAGCTTTCCCGCCGCCGCGAACTGGTGCGCGTGGTATTGGCCCGCGCCGATGCGTGGATTAACCCGCCGCGCCCGCAGGATAACCCGTTCCGCTCTTTTGCCACCATTTTGCGCTGCGTGTTTGAACTGTTCTGGCTAACGTGGAAAACGCGCCGCAGCCAGCGCCGCCAGCCGCCTGCGGCCAATCCGGCGCAGGAGGATGGTAGCTTATGAAACGCTTAACGACGCTTGCGCTGCTGGCCGGGATGCTCTCTGCGCCGACGCTGCATAGCGAGGAAACGCCCGCTGACGCATTGCCGCAGCTTAACTTTCCGCTATCCGGGACGGAAGCCAACGGCGCATCGGCGGCCGAGGCGAATTCGCCCGCCGCGACGGAGCCCGAGCCGGCAAACGCCGTTCAGCCGGCTTCGCTACCCGCGATGCCGCCGCCGATCGCCCCCGGCATTCCTGATACGGTACCACTAACGCCGATTGTCGGCGGTAACCTGAACCTGACGCAGATGGGTATGCCGGACGGCATCATCCTTAGCGGCGGGCAAAACCAGGGCGGCGCCAGCTTTACGTTGCCCTCCGATCAGGTGGTGACCCACGCTCAGCTGATGCTGGACGTTAAGGTCTCGCCGGAGATGGCGGCCCGCAACGCCACGCTGCAGTTAATGCTCAATGGCCAGCCCCTCGGCACCTTGCCGCTGGGCGCGGACGGCGAGGATATTTCGCACTATCAGCTGGATATCCCGGCGGCGCTGATGGTCTCCAGCAACAACCTGAGCTTTAAGATTAACGACGGCGACGCGATGCAGTGCCGGCTCGATATTCACGACACCTCGCGGGTGACCATTTTACCCGCCTCGCACTTTAGCTGGGAGAGCCAGCAGCTCAATATCAGCAACGATTTAAGCCACTTTCCGCGGCCGTTTTTCGACAGCATGCAGATGACGCCGGCGGATATCGCTATCGCTTATCCGGAGAAATCGACGGCGGATATCTTCAGCGCTGCGGCGCTGGTGTCGTCGTGGCTGGGTATTCAGGCCGACTATCGCGGTATCGCCTTTGACGCGCTGCGCGATCGCCTGCCTGAGAAGCACGGCATTATTATCGGCCACCCCGGCGATCGGGTGGGCGGCCTGACGCTACCGCAAACCGACAAGCCGCTGCTGCGGATCGTTGAGAATCCCGGCAACCCGGCCTATAAGCTGCTGCTGATTGTCGGGCAGAATGACGCCGCGCTGCGGATGGCCGCCTGGCGTCTGACCCGCGGCGATTTCGCCCTGCAGACGGCCAGTATGGAGGTTGATCCGCAGGCGATTCCCGTCGGCAAGCCGTATGACGCCCCGCGCTGGATCGCCACCGATCGGCCGGTAAAAATCAGCGAGCTGATCCGCCAGGATCAAAGTATGACCGTCAGCGGCGTGTGGCATGAACCGCTGCGCGTCGCCTTCCGCGCCGCGCCGGATCTCTACCTGTGGGATGGCGAAACCATTCCGTTGCAGATTGGCTACCGTTTCCCGTCGGAGAGCTGGATTAACGAGGACAAGTCGTTGTTGAGCGTGACGCTCAACAACACCTTTCTCAACAACCTGCCGATGAACAAACAGGGGCCGCTGGAGAAGCTCTGGCGTCACCTGGGCGGCGACGCGCGTCAGGAGCGTTTTACGATCCCGCTGGCGCCGTATCTGATTTACGGCGATAACCAGCTCTCGCTCTATTTTAATCTGGTGCCGAAGGATAGCGCTCCCTGTTCAGTGCTGCTGAACAGCACGATCAAGAGCCGCATTACCGACGACTCGTGGATCGATTTGAGCGGCACCCGGCACTTCTCGCTGTTGCCGAATCTCTCCTACTTTGTCGGCGCGTCGTTCCCATTCTCCCGGCTAGCGGATTACTCGCAAACCACGCTGCTGCTGCCGGAGCGACCTTCGGAAACCCAGGTCGCGATGATGCTGAATCTGGCCGCCCGCTCGGGGAACTCGACCGGCAAAGCGCTGGCCAATAACCGCGTGATGCTGGGCGTTCCTGACGACGTCGCCAATTCGCCTTTTCTACGCGATCGCGATGTGCTGGCGGTGAGCGCGCTTGACCAAAAAGCGTTCAACCAGCGCCTGTTGGCCGACTCTCCCTATAACCCAGTCGAAAACCTGCTGAGCGTGCGTGAACCGGCGCTATGGGCGAAAATTCAGCGCAGGCTGAGCGGCGACTGGGCCTCCGACGGCGTGGATGCCGATCGCTATTTCTCTTCCAGCAGCGCCTGGCGTGGGTTTATTAGCTATCGCTCGCCGTGGAACCCGCAGCGAGTAGTGGTGGTGGCGATGGCCAGCAGCGACGATCAGCTGGCGAAACTCGAAGACGACCTTAATTCACCGCGTATCAATGCCGGTATTCGCGGCGATACGGCGGTGATTACCAGCGATAACGGCGTGCGTAGCTTCCAGGTCAGTACGCCGTTCCCCAGCGGCCAGATGCCGTGGTACATGATGGCGGTGTGGTATGCCAACCAGCACTCCGGCCTGCTGGCTGTGCTGGGGTTAATCGCCACATCGATTCTGGGTCTGGCGCTGACCGCCATGTTTAAACGTCATGCTCGTAAGCGCCTGGAGTCGGGAGATAGCCAATGAAAAGAGTCAGCAGAATGAATAATAAGGCGGCCCGTCAATTTTCCACGCTGTGCCTGTCCGGCGCGCTGACGCTGGGCGCCTTTGGCGAGGCGCAGGCGGCGGGTAACGATGCGGCGCTACAGGCGCTGTTTGCGCAGGCCAACTACTGGCATGAAAAATCCCACGATGAGCTGGCGATGGAATCGCTGCAAAAAGTGTTGTCGGTGGATGCCAACAACGCTCAGGCGCTGTACCTGATGGCGCTGTGGGCGCAGCAGGGAGGCAACCTGCAGGCCGCGGCCCAGTGGCGGGCGCGACTGGAGAAAGCGGCGCCCAACAGTCCCGGCTTGCAGGATCTGGATAGCGCCAAAAAAATGGCCCAGGTCCCGCAGGGGCAGCTAAACCTGGCGAGACAGCAGGCGCGCAGCGGCAACGTGCCCGCCGCGCTGGCGACCTGGCGGAGTATGTTTAACGGCAACGTTCCGCCTTCCGGTCTGGCGGCGGAATACTACCTGACGATGGCCAGCGACAAGTCGCTCTATCCGCAGGCGGTGAGCGAACTGCGTCAATACGTCGCTCAGCATCCGCAAGAGAACGGGCCGCGCGTAGCCCTGGGTAAGGCGCTGACCTGGCGCGAAGAGACACGGCGGGAAGGGATCGCTATGCTGGAGCCGATGGCCAGCGGCAGCAAAGAGGCCGATGCCGGACTGCGCCAGGCGCTGCTGTGGATGGGACCACAGCCGGGGGATGAACCGTTTTACGATACCTGGATGCAGCGCCACCCGCAGGATAGCGAAGTGCAAAACTACTTCCGTGAACGGCGTAGCGGCCAGGCGCGCGGTCAGGGCTACTCTGACCTGAACAGCGGCAATACCGCCGCGGCGAAGCAGCAGTTTGAACAGGTCCTGCAAACCAATCCGCAGGACGCTGACGCGCTTGCCGGGATGGGCTATATCGCCCAGCGCAGCGGCGATTTTCAGGCGGCTTCTCAATATTTGAGCCGGGCGGCGGATCTCGGCGGCGAGAGTTCTGAAACCCGGCGCCAGCAGGCGGCGGATGCGCTGTTTTACGGCCAGCTCGCGCAGGCGCAGCAGGCCTACAAGCAAGGCAACATTAGCCAGGCGCTGGCGCTCTCCGCGCCGCTGGCGCAGCAGAGCGGAGCCCAGGGCTCGGCGGCGAAGCTGTTCCGCGCCGACGTTCTGCGCCACAACAAAGATCTGCCTCAGGCCGAACAAACGCTGCGGGCGCTGCTCAACGACCAGCCGCAAAATGGCCCCGCCCGGGAGAATCTCTATTACGTCTTGCGTGAACAGAATAAAACTGCGGAAGCCCAGGCGATGCTGCGAACGCTGCCGGAAAGCCTGCAGCAAAAACTGCAGCCGCGCGTGGTCACCGGGACGCCGGGAGACTCCCTGCGTCGGCAGGCGCAGGAGCAGGCCAGCGGTGGTAACGTGACCGGGGCTATCGCCACGCTGCGCCAGGGCGTTTCTCGCTATCCGGACGATGCGTGGATGCGCCTCGATCTGGCCCGACTGCTGCAAAAGTCCGGTAACGACGGCGAGGCGAACGCGATCATGGGCGCCGCGTATCGTCCCGGCGCCAGCAGCAGCTCGCTGTACGCCGCGGCCCTTTTCGCCAGCGAGAACGGCGGCTGGCAGCAGGCGCAAACCCTGCTGGCGAGAATTCCTCCCGCCAGCCAGACCAGCCAGATGCGCGATTTACACCAGCGGGTGAACTACAACCTGCAGTTGGCGACGGCGCAGGGCTATCTGGCGCAGGGGAATACCGTCGCGGCTTCCAATACGCTAAGGGCGATGGCCGCGACGCCGCCAAAAGCCCCGGCTGATGTCGGTAAACTGGCGCGTCTGCTGGCCCAGAGCGGCGATGTGACCACCGCGGTATCGCTGGTACGCAACAATATTAACGGCGGTATCTCGGGTAATGCCGGGGATTACGCAGACCAGGTGACGGTACTTAACCAGGCAGGCCTGACGAACGAAGCGCAGAGGCTGCTCACCAACCCGCAGCTGCAGGCGAGCAGTACGCCGACGCAGCTAGCCAGTATCCGCAACGGCTATGTGATTAACGAAGCGGACCATCTGCGCGAGCAGGGCAACTACGCGGCGGCGTATGACAAGCTGATGGGCGCGATGCAAAGCGACCCGCAAAATACCGACCTGATGTTCGCCATGGCGCGTCTCTATCAGAGCGGCAAAATGAATAAAGAGGCCGGGGTCGTCTATGACTACCTGATGACCCGCGATACGCCGACCCAGGACGCGCGCAGCGGGGCTATTGATGTCGCGTTGTCGGCAGGCGATAACGACCGGGCGGCGCAGCTGGCAGGCGGGCTGCGCCCGGATAATTCGCCGGACCGTTTGCTGCTGCTGGCGCGCGTTGCCGAATCGCAGGGGCATCATCAGCAGGCGATGACCTATCTGCGCAGCGCTCGCGGAAGGCTGCTGGGGTTACAGAGCAGCAACGGTACGCAAACGCCGACCGTGGGCGGCGTGCTGGCGGCGGATAATCCGTTTGTCGGCGTCTCGCGTACGCCGGCGGCGACGCGTACTGCCTCCACCTACGGGCAATATATGCCGTGGCAGGTTTCTCAGGTATCGACGGGCGATGGCAGCACGCTGCCGGGGATCCAGCGCACCGATCTGCCGGTCGAAACCGCGCAGACCCGAATGCTGCGCCAGGTGGACACCATGATGGAGACGTTGCAGGAAAAAACCGGCACCTGGCTGCAGGGGGGCATGGAGGTTCGCGGTCGTGATGGTGAATCCGGCACCAGCAAGCTGACCGAAATAAAAACCCCCTGACCTGGTCCTCCTCGCCGTTCGGTGATTCGCGTTTCGACTTTACCGTGACGCCAATTACGTTGAACGCAGGGACGGCAACCGGCGACGCCTGGCGGCGCTATGGCGCGAATCCGCTATCAAACGCGGTCTCCAATATGATCTCCACGGCCACCAGCGAGCAGGCGGCGATTGCGGCGATGACCGCTACCGAGCGCACGACGTACTTTGCCAACAATCCGGGGGCGGAGACATTGAGCGGCCTCGGCACGCTGAATGCTTCAGATTTTAATGCCACCACCAGCAGCGGCATGGAGAATCTGGCAAAGCTCGGCACCTATGACTCCGGGCAAGTTGCCAGCTATCTGGCTTCTTCAAATCTGAAACCTAACGTTGATCAGGCCAGCGGCTCGACGGATTCGCAGAAGGCGAACGGCGTGGAGCTGGCGCTGGCGCTGAGCGGCGACGAATATCGCGTCGATATCGGCAGCACGCCGCTGGGTCAGGATCTGAATACCGTGGTGGGCGGTGTGAAGTGGTCGCCAAAGCTGACCAACTACCTGTCGCTGATTTTTACCGGCGAGCGTCGTTCGCTGACCGACAGCCTGCTCTCCTGGGTGGGGCTGAAGGATTCCTACTCCGGCAAGACCTGGGGTCAGGTGACCAAAAATGGCGGCACCCTGCAGCTAAGCTATGACGATGGCGATGCTGGTTTTTACGTCGGCGGCGGGGGCTATAGCTACCTTGGTCAAAACGTCGCCAGCAACACCAGCATTAACGCCAACGCTGGGGTTTACCTGCGGCCTTATCACGATGAATATCGTCAGTTACAAACCGGGTTGAGTATGAGCTACATGGATTACTCGAAAAACCTCAGCTACTTCACCTACGGGCAAGGGGGCTACTTCAGCCCGCAGAACTACGTCAGCGTGTCGCTGCCGGTCAGCCTGACGGAGAAATATGATAACTGGACGATGAAGCTTGGCGGTTCGGTGGGGTATCAATCGTACAGCCAGGATAAGAGCGCCTATTTCCCGACCAACGCCGAGTGGCAGCAGACGCTCGAGACCGCTGTGAGCAACGGTTTTGCCAAAGAGGCGTACTATTCAGCCACGTCGAAGAGCGGCATCGGCTATACGCTGCGCGCCGGCGCGGATTACAAAGTGAATAAACAGATGACGCTCGGCGGCCAGGTGGGCTATGACACTTTCGGCGATTATAACGAGAGCACCGCCGGCCTCTATATCCGCTACATGCTGGGAGATCGCTGATCATGACGGACAATAATAATGCGCTGGTGACGACCTGGTTTCAGCAGCAGCAAACGCCTGCCGGGTGGTTCGATCTGCTGCTGATTATGGTTGATGGCATGGTCAACAACGCGGGTGAACTGGAGAGTCAGCCCTTTCTGCGACAAATGGGCGAGGCGTTGGCCGATGAGCATCCGCTGCCGGAGTCGGAGACGATCGGTGAGCTGGAAGCCCATATCAATGCGCAGCTCAGCCGCTTTCAGTGGGGGCTGGTGAGCGTTGAGGTGAGCGATGATGGCCTGCGGTTACGCCATCAGGCGCTGCCGGTGAGCCGCGATGAAGCGCGCCGCGTACGCTGGTGTAATGCGTTTTGTGCCATACTCGAGGGGCTTTATTCCCGCTGGCTACAGGGACAGGGCGGCGCGGCGCATGTGGTTTTACAGCGCGAGCGGCTGTTTTCGGTCTCTGACGTTCAGTTTCTTTACTTCCATCCCTGAAGGGTGAATTTATGTCCTTGCGTGCTTTAGCGACAGTCGTGGTGACGACGGTGATGATGCTTCCCCACGCGTGGGCCGATACGGCGTGGGAAAGCTATAAATCGCGTTTTATGATGCCGGACGGGCGCATTATTGATACCGGCAATGGCAACGTCTCTCATACCGAAGGGCAAGGTTTTGCCATGCTGTTAGCGGTGGGCAATAACGATCGCCCCGCCTTTGACAAGCTATGGCAGTGGACCGATAAAACGCTGCGTAACAAAGAAAATGGGCTGTTTTACTGGCGCTATAATCCGGTGGCGCCTAATCCGGTGGCGGATAAAAACGATGCCACCGATGGCGATACCCTGATTGCCTGGGCGCTGCTGCGCGCGCAGCAGCAGTGGCATGAAAAATCCTACGGCAGTGCGTCGGATGCGATAACCGCTTCGCTACTGAAGTCCACGGTGGTCACCTTCGCCGGCCGTCAGGTCATGCTTCCGGGCGCGAAGGGATTCTATCTCAACGATCATCTGAACCTTAATCCCTCCTACTTTATCTTTCCGGCATGGCAGGCTTTCGCCGCGCGGACGCATTTAACCGCCTGGCGAAAGCTGCAGAGCGATGGTCAGGCGCTGTTGGGGAAAATGGCGTGGGGGGCATCTCAGCTTCCCAGCGACTGGGTCGCCTTAAGAGCGGACGGCAGGATGGAGCCGGCAAAAGAGTGGCCGACGCGGATGAGCTTCGATGCGATCCGTATTCCGCTGTATGTTTACTGGAGTGACCCGAAAAGCAGCCTGTTGACGCCATGGAAAAACTGGTTCCAGCGCTATCCGCGTCTGCAAACGCCGGCGTGGATCAACGTCAACACCAATGAAGTGGCGCCGTGGTTTATGACCGGCGGGCTGCTGGCGGTACGCGATTTAACCCTTGGCGAAGCGCAGGCCGAGCCGCAGATTAGTGCCCAGGACGACTACTACTCCGCCAGCCTGAAGCTGCTGGTATGGCTGGCAAATAAAGACCAGGCGTAAACTATGGAAGGCGCCTCGAATAACGCGCCAGGACCGAGTACTGAAATCGGAAGGGCGCCGTAGAATCATCGGCAAGCCGGGATTACCCGGTGAGGCGCAATGTTGCGGGGGCTTGAACCCCGGCGGCAGAGATGAATTGGTTGCTGGAAAGAGAAAACCCCCGCACGTTGTTTGGTATCAACCTGGCAACGTATCGGGGGCTACTCTCAAACCTGAACAATTTGAGGACAGCCGCGAACGGTTGCCATTGCAACAAGGCGGCTGTATGACGCTCGCTCAGTTAGGCCTGGTGCTGTGGGACGACGGTGATTGCTGGCATTCTGGTCAGCATCATCGTGAGCTGGATGGATAACCGCAAGTAGCCAGCCGGTGGGTATCTGCCTGCCTTAGTGGCAGCATGCGCCCGAACGGGGCCGCAGGGGTAACATCCTGCGGCCTTTTCGTTTACTGCGGATAAGGGACCCAACTGCCGCCGTTCAGCTGAACATACGGTTTCCCCTGGTACTGAATGACGATAGCGTTGGAGTTTTCCGACACCGCCGCGCTCTGCGGCAGGTTGGCTATATACTGCTGCCAGTTGATGTCGTTTTCGTCAAACATCTTGCCGTCGAGGGCGCGAACCACCAGCTCAGAAATCGCCAGGTAGCTGCTTGGCTGGTTGATGATTATCGGCGCATCGGGATGTTGCGCTTTAATGCCGAAGAATTTCACCGCCGCAGGAACGTTAGTAATGGACGGACTGGGAATATCGCGCAGGCCGGAAACCTGCATTTTGTCGCCTTTCAATGCTGCACCGTGTTCCGGTACGACGATGACCAGCACCTTACGCCCCGATTTCTCCAGTTCAGTGAAGAAACTGTCCAGCTCATCGAAGAACTTCTGCGCACGGGCTTTATAGTCCGCGGTTTTGCTCTGGCCCGGATAGTGGTTACCGTCATGCAGCGGCAGCGTGTTGTAGAAGGTCGCCGTGCGCGGCGTATTCAGCTTATCCAGCGTCTGCAGCCAGCGGTTCAGCGTTGCCTGGTCGTCATAGACCGGGGAGCCGTCAAAGCCCTGCAGAATCACCGGCAGGCCGGATTGATCCATCAGCGGGCTCTGGATACCGCCCAGCGAGCGTAGTTCTTTCAGGAAATCGCCGAAGATACCGTTGTGACCGAGCATCAACTGCTGAGTAAAGCCCAGCTTCGCGAGGTTTTCAAACAGATAGCATTCGCTACCTGACGGCTGGTAGAGGTTGGCGTGCGAGAGCTGGCCGCAGCTGGCGCGCAGCAGACGCGCCGCCGCCGGGCCGCTGTAGGAGGTCGCCGAGTTAAAGTTTTTGAACAGCAGGTCGAAATGCTTCCACAGCGGATGGTCCGTCAGCCCGGCTGCTTCAATGTCTGACCATGAGAGCGAGCAGATATTGATAATCAGGACATCAAACGGCTGGGCATCGGCCGGAAGCGCGTCCGGGAAAGTGGTTTTACGTTTCTGCTCAGAAGCATAAAAGGCGTTCAGCCAGTTGGTCAGATTGGCTGAAGTCGGCGGCTCGGTTTGCGGCGGAATATCGTTATTCGCCGGTGCGGTATTGGTCGCGATGGCCGTACCGCCGGTCGTATTCGCGGTGGTGTTCGCCGCCACTGCCGTTGGCTGACCTGCCGGCCAAAGGGTGAAAGAGGGCAGCAGCGGGCTGACGACCAGCCAGACCATGATTGCAGAGACGAAAACCGTCACCCGCAGCCACTGGCTGATAAACAGCCACAGAACCAGCAGCACGAAGAAAGCGCCGACCATATTCCAGTTAATAAAGCGGGTCACCAAATCCCAGATATAGTCGGCGCTGAAGCCGGCAATCTGCGAGCCCTGGCTGGCAATGCTTTCCGGGCCGGGCAGCCAGGTGTCGTGCCAGAACAGCATAAAGCCCAGCGGGATCGCTATCCAGTGGCGGATGCGGTGCAGCTTATACTGCGGAATCGGCACCAGCAGGAAGGCCAGAAACACCAGGTTTAACATGGGATGAAAATTGAGGTATCCCGCCCATAGCAAAGCGAACTTCACCAGAAAGTAGAAGTTCCAGCCAGATAAGCCTCGCCAGTACCGCCAGAGCGGAAGCGACGCGGTGGGTGTTTTGGGTTTGGTCATTTCGTTGGTTTGCCTTGCCTGGATGCCGCTTCCCGGCGCAGCACGCCAGCCGGTTTGACATAACGGGGTTTAAAGAACATCAGTCTTAACGTGGTGCGAATACGCCGCTGGTAGTGGCGCGTCAGGTATCCCAGCGGGAAGAACAGCAGGGCGCACAGGACGACCAGCTGAATAATATCGGCGATAGACATCATAAGGTTGGCTCCCCATCAAGGGACAGACGGTGCGCCTCGGGGTTGCGCCGCCAGCTTCGCCCGTCATGGGTCGCGTTGATGGTTTCATTTTTGCCAAGCGAAATGGGCAGCGGCGTGTTCCAGTTCTCCGGCAGAATCCCGCGCATCTGGATGATCTCTGCCGTTATTTGCTTATCTTCAAACCAAATCATACGGTTAGAAAAAATATCGCCGGTTGGTAAAGGGAAAATATGGTTTAACGCGGTATCCAGGTCGTTCACCCGGCAAAATGACAGAAACAGCACCAGGCGATTGTTGCCGATGGTCATAATGTCGCCCATGCGGTTGGGCTTGCACAGCGTCAGCGCCTGCTCTACGCGCAGGCCGGGCGCCGGGCGCAGCGCCACCATCACGCCTTTGCCATCGGCGGGCAGCATGGTGTTGGCCATAATATTATGCACCGCTTCGCAGAAGTCCTCCCATTTCTGGTAGCCGCGCAGTTTTAGCGGCTGGCTCCAGGTCAACAGAGTATTAAAATCTTCCGGAATATGGCGAGTAAACTGCTGTTTCTGAACGCTTTCTATAAGCGTAAGGCAGCGTGATAACGGCGCGCCGCTGGGAATAACCATATTGGCGCCGCTACTCAGCAGCAGGCGTTCATCGGTGGCGCGCAGGCTTGGCGTTTGCTCACGGACGATAATTTTTAACGCACTGCCGCGCTGTCGGCGCAGGGTATGGATATAGCGTCCCAGCTGTTCAATCTGCTCATTCTGGGTAATGGAGAAGATCAGCGTCGCCGCCTGCGCCATCCTCCCGGCGTTGAAAACGGCGTCGTTGGTATCGAACAGCGTCCAGTATTCGGAAAGCGCGGGAGCCCCCTCCAGTACGCGCAGATTGCTGAGAATGACTTTCTCATCGCTGCGCGGCTGCACCACCGTTTCTTCATCCTGCGCCAGCTGCCAGCCGTTCTCATCCTGGAGAACAATGAGCTGCTGCCGGGCGCTGATGCCTTTTTCACTTCCCCACCAGGCGATATCGAACAGGTGATTATCCCCCTGGTAACGAATACTTGCCAGGCCGGAAAGCGAGCGGTACTCGCGTAATAAAGGGGAGAGTTGCTTATCGATATCGTGCCCGGAATTAAGTACTAATAATGAGCAACGATGGTAATTAGTCCATCGATATGATTTTTCAACCCAATTGCATAGATCTTCACTTTTTATATTTTGCCAGGCATTTTCAGCGCATAGCAGAATAAACAAATAATTGCCAGGTTCGAGGGAGCAAACTAAATCACGGTGCATTTCTGCCAGACCCTCAAAGCGGTTCGGCATGCTAAACAACGCGATCTTTTCTGGGCCGCGATCTTTTCCTGGTGCAATGATTTTATTGGGGTTCTCGCCCATGACTATCGCCGCAACCTGACTCTTTTTATCCTGGGCTGCCAGCGTATGGTTGAGCAGGCTTACTGCGTCAGCATGGCGGTCGACATTCAGCCACCATACTCCACCAACGGGCATATGGCGTACTTCGTCCCATAATGATGAAATACCCAAAGAATATACGATATCCACGGCGTCCCTCGTGAGACTTGATTTACACTTGATTAGTTTACTAGCGAAAGCGTCAGAGTAAACCTAACATTGAAATTAAAGGACATCAGTTTTAGCATGTAAACATATTTTAAGGATGAACTTACGCCTCTCGGTTTAATTTATTGTATTTTCCAACGGACAGAGAAATGCCAGCAAAAGAGCCTGCTGTACCCACCGATGCGACTTTGGGCTACACGTTTCAAAATGATTTCCTGGCGTTAAGCCGGGCATTTTCCCTGCCTGATATTAACTACCACGATATTTCCCGACGCGAGCAGTTAACCGCGGCGCTAAAACGTTGGCCATTACTGGCTGAATTAGCAGAGAAAAAGTAAGGAAGCCATCAATGGCGATTCTGGGATTACAGGGCGTGCGCGGCGGTACTGGCACCACGTCGATAACCGCTGCGCTGGCCTGGGCGCTGCAGTTACTTGGTGAAACCGTACTGGTGGTGGACGCCAGCCCGGACAACATGCTGCGCTTCTTTTTCAACGTCGATTTCAGCCATAAAGCGGGCTGGGCGCGCGCCACGATCGATGGCACCGACTGGCGCGACGCCGGGCTGCGCTACACTTCGCATATCGATCTGTTGCCTTTTGGTCAGTTGACGCCGGGCGAGCGCGAGAATATCGACCAGCTTCAGCCGACGCTGGCGCCGATGGCCGGGATCGTGCAGAAGCTCCATCAGCAGGGCGATCACCGCTGGCTGCTGATTGACCTGCCGGACGGTTACTCGCCGCTGACCCGCTCTCTCATTGACGTCTGCGACCGCACGCTGGTCGTCGTGCATCCGGACGGCAATAGCCATATTCGCCTGCATCAGCAGGCGCTGCCGGTCAATAGCGATATTTTGATTAACGATCTGCGCGTCGGCAGCCAGCTGCAGGAGGATTTGTATCAGCTGTGGCTGGAGAGCCAGCGGCGCATTCTGCCGGTAACTATTCATCGTGATGAGGCGATGGCGGAGTGTCTGGCGGCGAAGCAGCCCCTCGGCGAATACCGCCAGGACTCGCTGGCGGCGGAAGAGATACTGACGCTTGCCAACTGGTGCCTGCTGCACTACGCCGGCAAGGGGGCGGAATGATTCGCCTGAGCTCGCTGCTGCTGGCGCCGCCGGTCGGGAAACGGCTGAGCGAGCGCTATCTTGATTACCGCCAGCACGGCGCCTCGTGGTTGTCGGCCGCGCTGGGCTGCCTGTGGGCGTCTCTGGCATGGGCGTTTATGCCGTTGGAAACGCCGCGCTGGCAGGCTATCCGCGAACGTCACGGCGAGTTTTTCCCGCATATTAATCCGCATCGGCCGCGCCCGCTGGACCCGATTCGCTACCTGCTGCAAGCCGTGTGGCTGCTGGCGACGCGGGCGCCTGAGCCGGATAAAAAGATCAACTGGCGTTCCCTGGCGGCGCTGGAAGGCGTCCACGGGCGCTACGCCCAGTGGCTGGAAAAGCTGCCGGAAAAGGTCAACGCCCGTACCGGCCATCTGGATAAGCATAAAGAGCTGGGGCACCTGAATCCGAAAATACGGCGGCTTATTCTGGGCACGATAACCTTTTTCTCGCTGATCCTCGCGCTGCTCTGCATTACCCAGCCGTTTAATCCGCTATCGCAGTTTATTTTCCTGCTGCTGCTGTGGGGCGTAGCGCTGCTGGTGCGCCGTATTCCGGGACGCTTTTCGGCCCTGATGCTGATCGTGCTGTCGCTAACCGTCTCCTGCCGCTACATCTGGTGGCGCTACACCTCGACGCTCAACTGGGATGATCCCGTGAGCCTCGTGTGCGGGATAATTCTGCTGTTTGCTGAAACTTATGCCTGGGTGGTGCTGGTGCTGGGGTATTTCCAGGTCGTCTGGCCGCTGAACCGTCAACCGGTTCCGCTGCCGGAGGATATGGCACAGTGGCCGACGGTCGATATTTTTGTGCCGACCTATAACGAAGACCTTAACGTGGTGAAAAACACCATTTACGCTTCTCAGGGAATCGACTGGCCGAAAGACAAGATCAATATCTGGATCCTCGACGACGGCGGGCGCGAAGAGTTCCGTCAGTTCGCCAAAGACGTCGGGGTGCACTACATCGCGCGCACCACCCACGAACACGCGAAAGCCGGCAATATCAACAACGCCCTGAAGTACGCCAAGGGCGAGTTCGTGTCGATTTTCGACTGCGACCACGTGCCGACCCGTTCGTTCCTGCAGATGACCATGGGCTGGTTCCTGAAAGAGAAAGAGCTGGCGATGATGCAGACGCCGCACCACTTCTTTTCCCCGGACCCGTTTGAGCGCAACCTGGGACGATTCCGCAAAACGCCGAACGAAGGCACGCTGTTTTATGGCCTGGTGCAGGACGGGAACGACATGTGGGATGCGACCTTCTTCTGCGGCTCCTGCGCGGTGATCCGCCGCGGCCCGCTGGATGAAATCGGCGGCATTGCCGTGGAAACGGTGACGGAAGACGCCCACACCTCCTTGCGCCTGCACCGTCGCGGGCACACTTCAGCCTACATGCGTATTCCGCAGGCGGCTGGTCTGGCAACGGAGAGCCTGTCGGCGCATATTGGCCAGCGCATCCGCTGGGCCCGCGGGATGGTACAAATTTTCCGCCTTGATAACCCGTTGTTTGGCAAAGGGCTGAAGCTGGCGCAGCGCGTCTGCTACGTCAACGCGATGCTGCACTTTCTGTCCGGTATTCCGCGGCTGATCTTCCTGACCGCGCCGCTGGCGTTTCTGCTGCTGCACGCCTATATCATCTATGCGCCAGCGCTGATGATCGCCCTGTTCGTGCTGCCGCATATGATTCACGCCAGCCTGACCAACTCGAAGATTCAGGGCAAATACCGCCACTCTTTCTGGAGTGAAATTTATGAAACGGTGCTGGCGTGGTATATCGCGCCGCCGACCTTTGTCGCGTTGATTAACCCGCATAAGGGCAAATTCAACGTGACGGCGAAAGGCGGCCTGGTGGAGGACGAGTACGTCGACTGGGTGATCTCTCGTCCCTATATCTACCTCGTGCTGCTGAACCTGGTCGGCGTCGGGGTGGGGATCTGGCGCTTTATGTACGGCCCGGAAAACGAAATTCTGACCGTCTGGGTGAGCATTATCTGGGTGTTCTATAACCTGATTATTCTCGGCGGCGCGGTGGCGGTCTCGGTTGAGAGCAAGCAGGTGCGGCGATCGCACCGCGTGGAGATGTCGATGCCAGCGGCGATTGCCCGCGATGACGGGCACCTGTTCTCCTGTACCGTCCATGATTACTCCGACGGCGGCCTCGGCGTCAAGATTCACGGCGAGGCGCAGGTGCTGGAAAGTCAGCACGTCAAGCTGCTGCTGAAGCGCGGGCAGCAGGAGTACGCCTTCCCGGTGCGGGTTGCGCGGGTCAACGGCAGCGAGGTTGGGCTACAGCTGCTGCCGTTAAGCAATCAACAACATATCGATTTTGTACAGTGTACGTTTGCCCGCGCAGATACGTGGGCGCTTTGGCAGGATAGCTTCCCGGAAGATAAGCCGATGGAAAGCCTGCTGGATATCCTGAAGCTGGGGTTCCGTGGATATCGTCACCTGGCGGAGTTCTCGCCGCCGTCGGTGAAGGTTATTTTCCGCTCGCTCACCATGCTGGTGGCCTGGTTTGTCTCGTTTATTCCGCGCCGTCCGGAACGCGCAGCGGCGACACTCTCGGCAGAACCGGCGATGGCTCAACAATGATGATAATGCGATGAACAGAAAACTCTCTTTGATTTGTGCAGTAGCGGTGGGCATTGGCGGCTGGTCTCCCTTCGCTTCGTATGCGGAACCGGCGCCGCAGGCCACGCAGACGACGACGGTACCCGGTATCGCCGGTATGGTGGCGGACAGCCAGCCCACGGCGACGCTTGCCGACCCGGCGGCGCCGGTGGTGGTGCTGGATAACGCCCCGACCCGCGACGTGAAGCTGACCTTCGCTAAAATCGCCCCGCCTCCGGGCAGCATGGTGCTGCGCGGCGCGCGCCCTGAGAGTTCGGTAGAGTTCTGCATGCGCAGCGATGAAGTGGTAGCGAAAGCGCTGCTGAATCTCGACTACACGCCCTCTCCGTCACTGCTGCCGGTGCAGTCGCAGCTGAAGGTGTATCTTAACGATGAGCTGATGGGCGTGCTGCCGGTCACCAAAGAGCAGTTGGGCAAAAAAGTCAGCGCGCAGATCCCTATCGATCCGCTCTATATCACCGACTTTAACCGCGTGCGTCTTGAGTTCGTTGGCCACTATCGCGATGTGTGTGAAAACCCGGCCAGCAGCACCTTATGGCTGGACGTCGGTCGCGAAAGCTATCTGGATTTAACCTACCAGTCGCTGAATGTGCGCAACGATCTTTCGCATTTCCCGGTGCCGTTCTACGATTCGCGCGATAACCGCCAGCTGACGCTGCCGATGGTCTTCGCCTCCGCACCGGATGTCCTGCAGCAGCAGGCGGCGGCCATTATCGCCTCCTGGTTTGGTAGCAAGGCGGGCTGGCGCGGCCAGCAGTTCCCGGTCCAGTTCAACCAACTGCCTGACCGTAACGCCATTGTTTTTGCGACCAACGATAAGCGCCCTGACTTCCTGCGCGAGCATCCGCCGGTTAAGGCGCCGACGATTGAAATGATCGACCACCCGGATAATCCGTACGTCAAGCTGCTGGTGGTCTTCGGGCGGGATGATAAAGACCTGCTGCAGGCGGCGAAGGGGATAGCCCAGGGCAATATTCTGTTCCGCGGCAGCAGCGTGACGGTTGACGATGTCAAACAGCTGCAGGCGCGTAAACCGTACGATGCGCCAAACTGGGTGCGTACCGATCGGGCGGTGACCTTTGCCGAGCTGAAAACCTACGAACAGCAGCTGCAATCCAGCGGTCTGGTGCCGGATTCCATCAACGTGGCGCTGAACCTGCCGCCGGATCTCTACCTGCTGCGCGCCAACGGCATCGATATGAACCTGAACTATCGCTATACCATGCCGCCGATCAAGGACAGCTCGCGCATGGATATCAGCCTTAACGATCAGTTCTTACAGTCCTTCAGCCTCAACAGCTCGCAGGATGTGAATAAGCTGATACTGCGCCTGCCGGTGCTGCAGGGGCTGCTGGACGGCAAAACGGAAGTGACGATCCCGGCATTGCGCCTCGGCGCCATGAATCAGCTGCGCTTCGACTTCCAGTATATGAACCCGATGCCGGGTGGTTCTATCGATAACTGTATTACCTTCCAGCCGGTGCAGAACCACGTGGTGATAGGCGATGACTCGACTATCGATTTCTCGAAGTACTATCACTTTATGGCGATGCCGGATCTGCGCGTCTTTGCTAACGCGGGCTTCCCGTACAGCCGGATGGCCGATCTCGCCGATACCCTGGTCGTGGTGCCCAGGTCGCCGACCGAGGGCCAGGTTGCCACGCTGCTGGAAACCGCCGGCGGCATCGGCGCGCAAACCGGCATGGCGGCCATTAACCTGCGCATGACTGACGACGGTAGCCAGATTAAAGATAAAGACGCCGACCTGCTGCTGATTGGCTCCATTCCGCAGGCGCTGAAGGACGACACGAAAATCAACCTGCTGGTTGAAGCGACCAAAAGCTGGGTGAAAATGCCGATGCGCCACTACGATCTGGCCAGCATCTATCCCGATACCGAGGCCAGAACGCCGAATACCCGCACCGACGTCACGTCGACCGGGCCGATGGCGGCGATTATTGGCTTCCAGTCGCCGTACAACGATCAACGCAGCGTCGTGGCGCTGCTGGCCGACAGCCCGCGCGGCAACGAACTGCTGACCCAGGCGCTTAACGACAGCGGTAAACGCGCGGCGATGTTTGGTTCCGTTGCGGTCATTCGTGAGTCGGGTGTTAACAGCCTGAGGGTGGGCGATATTTACTATATCGGCCACCTGCCGTGGTTCGAACGCATCTGGTTTGCGCTCTCCAGCCATCCGGTGCTGCTGGCGATTCTGGCGGCGGTCAGCATCGTTCTGCTGGCATGGGTACTGTGGCGCATGCTGCGTATTATCAGCCGTCGCCGCCTCGATCTTGATGATGAGTAATTGATGATGAACGCGGTACGTAGTGTGGTGTTATCAGTATTGATGCTGGCGGCGGCGCAGGTGAGCGCCGCCTGCCAGTGGCCGGCCTGGGAGCAGTTTAAAAAAGAGTACGTCAGCGCCGAAGGTCGGGTTATCGATCCCAGCGATGCGCGAAAAATCACCACCTCAGAAGGACAAAGCTACGGGCTGTTCTTTGCTCTGGCGGCTAACGATCGCGACGGCTTCCGCAAGCTGTTTGAGTGGACGCAAAACAATCTTGCTGAGGGCGATCTGCGCGCGCACCTGCCGGGCTGGCTGTGGGGGAAAAAGAGCGATGACCAGTGGACGGTGCTGGACAGCAACTCCGCCTCGGACTCCGACCTGTGGATAGCCTGGGCGCTGCTGGAAGCCGGACGTCTGTGGCAAACGCCTCACTATACGGAAGTCGGCAAAGCGCTGCTGGCGCGTATTGCCGAAGAAGAGGTCGCCACGGTGCCGGGACTGGGGCCGTTGGTACTGCCGGGAAAAGTCGGCTTTGTTGATGACGGCGGCTGGCGTTTCAATCCCAGCTACCTACCGCCGCAGCTGGCAACCTATTTTGCCGCTTTTGGCGCACCCTGGCCGAAAATACGCGACAACAATCTGCGCCTGCTGCTGGAGACCGCGCCAAAAGGCTTCTCGCCTGACTGGGTGCGCTACCAGAAAGGGAAAGGCTGGCAGCTAAAAGCGGATAAACCGATTATCGGCAGCTATGACGCCATCCGCGTCTATCTGTGGACCGGTATGCTCGATGACGGCGATAAGCAAAAAGCCCCCCTGCTGGCGCGCTTTAAACCGATGGCGGCCCAGACGGTTGCACAGGGCGTGCCGCCAGAAAAAACCAACATCGCGACCGGTAAAACCACCGGTAATGGCCCCGTCGGCTTCTCCGCGGCGTTACTGCCGTTCTTGCAGAAAGAAGATGCCCGCGCCATTCAGCGCCAGCGCGTCGCCGATGACTATCCCGGGGCGGATGCATACTACAGCGCGGTCCTGACCCTTTTCGGCCAGGGATGGGATCAACACCGTTTTCGTTTCACCGCCGGCGGTGAATTACGGCCTGACTGGAACCAGGAATGCACAAGTTCTCACTAAGCTTATTCACTCTCTCCCTGGGCGTCGCGCTGATGCCGCTGGCGCATGCCGCGACTACCCCTGTTCAGGAGCATCTACTGGAGCAGGTCCGCCTCGGCGAGGCCAGCAAACGTGAGGATTTGGTGCGCCAGTCGCTCTATCGCCTGGAATTGATCGACCCGAATAATCCGGACGTTGTTGCCGCGCGGATGCGCTATCTTCTCCGCCAGGGCGATACCGCCGGCGCGAAGCAGCAGCTGGAACGTCTGGCGAAGCTGGCGCCGGAATCGCCTGAGCTGAAAGCCTCGCGCGATGAGATGAAAAGCAGCACCGGCGATGGTCGCCAGGAGCTGCAGCAGGCTCGTCTGCTGGGCGTGGCAGGGAAGGTTGATGAAGCCATCGCCGCTTACGAGAAGCTGTTTAACGGCGTTCCTGATGATGATGACGCGGCGATTGAGTACTGGACGCTGGTGGCGCGGCTTCCCGCCCGTCATAACGAAGGCATCAATCAGCTGAAAAAACTTAACGCCCGCTTGCCGGGCAACGTCTCGCTGCAAACGGCGCTGGCGAAACAGATGTTTGGCGATAATAAGCCCGAAGAGGGATTTGCTTATCTGGAGCAGATGTCCCGCTCGGCGGCGGGCCGCGGTATCGCGGCGGACATCTGGTTTAACGAAGTGAAAAGCATGCCGGTCAGCCGGGCCAGCGTGCAGGCGCTGCAGCGCTTTCTCATGCAGTTTCCCACCGGTTCCACCTCGGCCAATGCCCGCGTCCTGCTAGATCAGCAGCAGACGCAGCTAAAAGACCCGACGTTCCGCGACCGCGCGGAGGGGCTGGCGGCGGTGAAGGCCGGGAAAGGTTCGGTGGCCGTGGCCGATTTGCAGCAGGCCGTACGGGCGGATGCCAAAGACAGCGACGCGGTTGGCGCATTGGGGCAGGCGTACTCCCAGCGCGGCGATCGGGCGCGGGCGGTGGCCCAACTGAGTAAAGCCATCAAAATGGACCCGGATAGCCCGAGCCGCGATAAGTGGGACAGCCTGCTCAAGACTAACCGCTACTGGCTGCTGATTAAGCAGGGCGATAGCGCCCTCAAAAGCGGCCAGCTGGCGCAGGCGCAAAATAATTACGCCCAGGCGCAGCGCATAGACAATACTGACAGCTATGCGGTGCTGGGGCTGGGCGACGTGGCGGCGGCGCGTAAAGAAAACGCGGCGGCGGAGCGCTACTACCAGCGCGCGCTGCGAATGGATCGCGGCAACAGCCTGGCGGTGCGCGGTCTGGCGAATCTGTATCGCGCCGAATCGCCGGAAAAAGCCAGCGCGTATATCGCCAGCCTGTCGCCGGGCCAGCGGCGCAGCATTGATGATATTGAACGCAGCCTGACGAACGATCGGCTGGAGAAACAGGCCGAAGCGCTGGAGAGCCAGGGCAACTGGGCGCAGGCGGCGGAAGTGCAGCGCAGACGGCTGGCGCTGGATCCGGATAGCGTGTGGATCGTCTACCGTCTGTCGCGGGATCTGGTCAGCGCGGGCAGCCGCAGCGAAGCCGATGCGATCATGCGCGCGATGGTCAATCGCCAGCCTGGCGATGCCGACCGGGTTTACGCCTACGGCCTCTATTTATCCGGGAATAACCAGGATGAGATGGCGCTGGCGCAGATTAACGCCCTGCCGCGCGGCCAGTGGACGGATAATATCCGCGAGCTGGAGGCGCGTCTGCAAAGCGACAGGATCTTGCGTCAGGCAAACCAGCTGCGCGATAGCGGCCAGGAAGACCGGGCGATCGCGCTGATTCAACAGCAGCCGACGTCGGTGCGCTACGCGCTGACGCTAGCGGACTGGGCGCAGCAGCGCGGCGACAGCCTGACGGCGATTGCTGAATATCAGCGGGTGCTGGGGCAGCAGCCGGACAACGGCGATGCGCGTCTGGGCCTGGCGGAAGTGTATCTTGCCGATGGCGATAAAAATGCCGCCCGCGCCCAGGTGGCGCAGCTCAAGGGCGAAGACATCGATTCTATCAATATGCAGCGGCGTATCGCCCTGGCGCAGGCCGGGTTGGGCGATCGCGCTCAGGCGCAGCAAACCTTCGCCCGCATCGTGCCGCAGGCGAAAGCGCAGCCGCCGTCAATGGAAAGCGCGCTGGTGCTGCGCGACGCCGCGCGTTTCCAGGCGCAGAACGGCGAGCCGCAGCAGGCGCTGGAAGGCTATAAAGATGCAATGGTGGCCTCCGGCGTCGCCCGCGAGCGCCCACAGGATAACGACACCTTTACGCGGCTGACACGTAACGACAGCAGCGATGACTGGCTGAAGCGCGGGATCCGCAGCGACGCCGCCGATCTTTATCGTCAGCAAGATCTTAACGTCACCCTCGAACATGATTACTGGGGCTCCAGCGGTACCGGCGGCTATTCCGACCTGAAAGCGCATACCACAATGCTGCACGTGGACGCGCCGCTGGCCGACGGGCGCATGTTCTTCCGTACCGATCTGGTGAATATGGACGCCGGGAGTTTTTCGACGAAGAGCGACGGCAGCTATTCGCCGAGCTGGGGTACCTGCGGTGAAATCGCCTGTACCGGCGGCAGCAAACACCAGAGCGACAGCGGCGCCAGCGTCGCGGTGGGCTGGAAGAATGATACCTGGAGCGGCGATATCGGCACTACGCCGATGGGCTTTAACGTCGTTGATGTGGTGGGCGGCCTGAGCTACAGCAGCGACGTTGGCCCGCTGGGCTACACCGTTAACCTCCACCGACGCCCCATCTCCAGCTCGCTGCTGGCCTTTGGCGGGCAGAAAGATAACCCTAACGACGGCCATACCGGCAAGACCTGGGGCGGAGTGCGCGCCGACGGCGGCGGTGTGAGTCTGAGCTACGATAAAGGCGAGGCCAACGGCGTCTGGTCTTCGCTGGGCATCGACCAGTTGACCGGGAAAAACGTCGCCGACAACTGGCGCGTGCGCTGGATGACCGGCTACTACTATAAAGTGATTAACGAAGATAACCGCCGGGTCACCGTCGGCCTGAACAATATGCTCTGGCACTACGATAAGGATCTCAGCGGCTATACGCTGGGTCAGGGCGGTTACTACAGTCCGCAGGAATATGTCTCCTTCTCGGTGCCGGTCACCTGGCGTCAGCGGACGGAGAACTGGTCATGGGAGCTGGGAGGCTCGGTGTCATGGTCCCATTCGCGCACCAAAACCGAGGCGCGCTATCCGCTGCTCAATTTGATTCCCTCGCAGTATCGCCATGATGCCAGCCAGCTAACGGAAGAGGGCAGCAGCAGTTCCGGCGTCGGTTATACCGCGCGGGCGCTGATTGAGCGACGGGTGACCAGCAACTGGTTTGTCGGGGCGGCGGTGGATATTCAGCAGGCGAAAGATTACACCCCGAGCCACGCGCTGCTGTACGTCCGCTATTCAGCTTCCGGCTGGCAAGGCGATATGGATATGCCGCCGCAGCCGTTGGTCCCTTACGCTGACTGGTAGCAGATTAGACTGAATTATGCGACAGGGCGCCACTCCACGGCGCTCTTCGCGTATACTCGTTGCCTTCAGCCAGGCACGCAGATTTACTTTCCGGTGGCACTGAAGCTGCACTGCGCGCTGCATCCCGGAGGCGGCGCCAGGGGCGCCTGTCCGGGCCACCGGCCCGATGGCGGTGGTGAACTTATCACCCGGACGGTTTTGTAGCCCGGTAAGGCGTCAGCCGCCGCCCGGGAATGTTCCCCGGTCGCGCTATGCTTACCGGGGCTACAGGTCCGGCGGGTTTTGTAGCCCGGGTAAGGCGTCAGCCGCCGCCCGGGAATTGTCCCCGGGTCGCGCTATGCTTTACCGGCCCGTGTAGCCTGCGGGAAAGCCTCCCGATGGCATTGCTTCGCGCCTGGCGGGCGTGAGCGAACAATTTAAGTATATAATCAGCCTGATAACGATCGGTGAGAGGGATCTATACCCGATATACGTTCAGTTTCAGTGGAGAACCCCCGTTGCGCGTCAGCCGTTCACTTACAATTAAACAGATGGCGATGGTCGCGAGCGTGTCCATGGCGTTTGTACTGGTTTTCTGTTCTATTCTGCTGTTTCACTTCGTCCAGCAGAGTCGCTTTACCACGGCCACGCAGTTAGAAAGCATCGCGCGTTCCGTTCGCGAACCGCTGTCAGCGGCTATCCTGAAAGCCGATATCCCTGAGGCGGAAGCCATTCTGAGCCGTATTCAGCCCGCAGGCATCGTCAGCCGGGCGGATGTCGTGCTGCCCAACCAGTTCCAGGCGCTACGGATGCGCTTTATTCCCGAACGCCCGGTGCCGGTAACGATCACCCGCATGTTCGAACTGCCGGTACAGATTTCTCTGCCAATTTACTCCCTGGAGCGCCCGGCCAACCCGCAACCGCTGGCCTATCTGGTGCTGCAGGCCGATTCCTACCGCATGTATAAATTCGTCATGAGCGCGCTCGCAACGTTAGTGACTGCTTACTTACTCCTGGTGCTGATTCTGACGGTGGCGATTACCTGGTGTATCAACCGCCTGATCGTCCGCCCGCTGCGTAAAATCGCCCGTGAGCTGAACGATGTCCCGCAGCATGAGCGTTTGGGCCATCAGCTCACGCTGCCGCGTTTACATCATGATGATGAAATCGGCATGCTGGTGCGTAGCTACAACCGCAACCAGCAGACGCTGCTGCGCATGCACGACGAGCTCTCTTTGCAGTCGACCCGTTTCCCGGTATCCGAGCTGCCGAACAAAGCCTTTCTGATGGCCATGCTGGAGCAAACCGTCGCCCGCCCGCAGGCCTCGGCGCTGCTGATTGTCGCCTGCGAAACGCTACAGGATACCGCTGGCGTACTGAAAGAGACGCAGCGTGAAATGCTGCTGCTAACCCTTGTTGAAAAGCTGCGGGCGATTATCCCGGCGCAGATGGTGCTGACCCAGGTGAGCGGCTACGACTTCGCGATTCTGGCCCACGGTATCAGCGAACCCTGGCAGGCGGTGACGTTAAGTAAGCAAGTACTTACTGTCTTAAATGAACGTTTGCCGCTGCACGGGATCCAGCTGCGCCCCTGCGCCAGTATCGGTATTGCGATGTTTAACGGCGACATTAACGGCGAACAACTCTACCGTCGGGCGTTTTCCGCCGCCGTGACCGCGCGTCGTAAAGGGAAAAACCAGATTGAATTCTTCGATCCGCACCAGATGGAAAAAGCGCAGCGCCGCCTGATGGAAGAGCACGATATTCTGACGGCGCTTGATAACCAGCAATTTGCTATCTGGCTACAGCCGCAGGTGGACGCCAGCAGCGGTAATGTGTGCGGAGCGGAAGTGCTGCTGCGTCAACGGCAGGCGGACGGGAGCTGGTCGCTGCCGGGCGATCTGATTGAGCGTATTGAAGCCTGCGGACTGATGATCCCGGTTGGCTACTGGGTGATGGAGGAGGCTTGCCGTCAGCTTGCCGCCTGGCAAAACCAGGGCATCATGCTGCCGCTGTCGGTCAACGTGTCGTTGCTACAACTGCTGCATCACGATCGCGGCGAGGAGATGCTGGCCCTGCTCGCACGCTATCGCATCGCGCCGGGTACGTTGGTTCTGGAGGTCACCGAAAGCCGGCGGATAGACGACCCGCAGGCGATTATTTCCCTGCTGCGTCCGCTGCGTGAAGCGGGAGTGCGGATTGCGCTGGATGACTTTGGTATGGGCTACGCGGGACTGCGCCAGCTGCAGCATATTAAATCGCTGCCGGTGGATATCCTGAAAATCGATAAAGTCTTTATCGATATGCTGCCGAATGACATCAGTATGGTGCCTGCGATTATCCAGCTGGCGCGCGGACTGAATCTGCGCATTGTCGCGGAAGGCGTCGAAACCGATACCCAGTACCGCTGGCTGCAGGTGGCGGGGGTCGAGACGGTGCAAGGGTATCTTTTTGGCTGCGCCATGCCGCCTGAAGCTTTTATCGCCCGCTTTTTACCCGCCGCCGTAGAGGATGCAAGTTTGTAAACGCATTGTTAGCTTACGCGAGTCAGCTCAAATAAATTAACAATTACATTTCAATTTCATCACTCGTTATTTCTGAAATGTTTCATGGGTGTTATTTTTAAGCCACGGACGCAATACCCCCTCACGGTCTGTGGTTATATCCAAAGGACACCCTATGAAAATCTCTTTCTTTAAAAGCCTTTATGTCCAGGTTCTCTCGGCCATAGCGATCGGTATTCTGCTGGGCCATTTTTACCCGGAATTGGGTGCGCAGATGAAACCCCTCGGCGATGCCTTCGTTAAGCTGATTAAAATGATTATTGCCCCGGTTATCTTCTGTACCGTCGTGACGGGGATTGCCGGGATGGAGAGCATGAAGGCCGTCGGCCGCACCGGCGCGGTGGCGCTGCTCTATTTTGAAATCGTGAGTACCATTGCGCTGATCATCGGCCTGATTATCGTTAACGTGGTGCAACCCGGCGCGGGAATGAACGTTGACCCGGCGACCCTCGACGCGAAGGCCGTGGCGGTTTACGCCGAACAGGCGAAGGACCAGGGGATCGTGGCATTTTTGCTCGATATTATCCCCGGCAGCGTGATTGGCGCTTTCGCCAGCGGCAACATTTTGCAAGTACTGATGTTTGCGGTGCTGTTTGGTTTCGCGCTGCACCGCCTCGGCAGCAAAGGCCAGCTGATTTTTAATGTTATCGAAAGCTTCTCGCAGGTGATCTTCGGCATCATCAATATGATTATGCGCCTGGCGCCGATTGGCGCTTTCGGGGCCATGGCCTTTACCATCGGCAAATACGGCGTCGGTACGCTGGTGCAGCTTGGCCAGCTGATCGTCTGCTTCTACATCACCTGTATCCTGTTTGTGGTGGTGGTGCTGGGGTCAATCGCCAAAGCCACCGGCTTCAGCATCTTTAAATTTATCCGCTATATCCGCGAAGAGCTGCTGATCGTGCTGGGCACCTCTTCATCCGAGTCGGCGCTGCCGCGTATGCTCGATAAGATGGAAAAGCTGGGCTGCCGTAAGTCGGTGGTGGGGCTGGTGATCCCGACGGGGTACTCCTTTAACCTCGATGGAACCTCAATCTACCTGACGATGGCGGCGGTGTTTATCGCCCAGGCGACGAACAGCCATATGGATATTTTCCATCAGATAACCCTGCTGGTGGTGCTGCTGCTCTCCTCGAAGGGCGCGGCGGGGGTGACGGGCAGCGGCTTTATCGTCCTGGCGGCGACGATTTCCGCCGTCGGCCACTTGCCGGTCGCCGGTCTGGCGCTGATCCTTGGTATCGACCGTTTTATGTCTGAGGCGCGCGCGCTGACCAACCTGGTGGGTAACGGCGTCGCGACTATTGTGGTCGCGAAATGGGTTAAAGAGCTGGACTCACAGCAGCTCGATGATGTGCTGAATAACCGTACGCCGGTAAACAAATCGCACGAATTATCCTCATAAATCCATCTGTTAGGCCCGTAGTCCCTTGCTGGAGTACGGGCTCCTGCGCATAATTAGGGGTCACTGTCGCTGACGCGGCGGTGGCCCTTATGATTATTTCACGTCAACATGCGACATTTTCATCTCCGTGTGGTCTAACCGACGTACTTAACTCACCATATTTTTTCGGCGGCCCTCCCGTGGGCCGCTGTTGTAACCAGGATTGTTCATCAGGGGTTCACATGCAGGGCACAAAAATTCGACTCTTAACCGGTGGTTTGCTGATGATGGCGACGGTCGGTTATGTGCAGGCAGAAGCGCTCCAGCCGGACCCGGCCTGGCAACAGGGGACACTGGCGAACGGGTTTCAGTGGCAGGTTCTGGCCACCCCGCAGCGTCCCAGCGATCGTATCGAAGTTCGCCTGTCCGTGAATATTGGCTCGCTGAGCGAAAGCACTCAGCAGAGCGGCTTTAGCCACTTTATCCCGCGTCTCGCGCTGACGCAAAACGGCGGCCTCCCGACCATGCAGGCCCGTTCGCTATGGCAGCAGAGTATTGATCCGAAGCGTCCTCAGCCGCCCGCCATCGTCTCTTATGACTACAGTTTGTTTAACCTGAGCTTACCGAATAACCGTAACGATCTGCTGAAAGAGGCCCTGAGCTGGCTGGCCAGCGCCGGCGGTAAAATGTCGATCACCCCGGAAGCGGTCAACCACGCGCTGCAGGGCGAAGATATGGTGGCGACCTGGCCTGCCGATACCAAAGAAGGCTGGTGGCGCTATCGGCTGAAAGGGTCCACCATGCTGGGGCACGATCCGGCGGCACCCCTGAAGCAACCGGTTGATATTGCTCAGCTAAAAGAATATTACCAGAAGTGGTACACGCCGGATGCCATGACCCTGATTGTGGTCGGCAACGTTGACAGCCGCAGCGTTGCGGAGCAAATCAACAAAACGTTCGGCGGCCTGAAGGGCAAGCGCGAAACGCCGGTGGCGGTTCCTACACTATCGCCGCTGCCGACGACACCGGTCAGCATCATGACCGATGCGGTGCGCCAGGATAAGCTGTCGCTGATGTGGGATGCGCCGTGGCAGCCGATCCGCGACTCGGTCGCTCTACAGCGCTACTGGCGTGACGATCTGGCCCGGGAAGCGCTGTTCTGGCACGTACAGCAGAATCTGAGCAAAAGTAATATTAAGGATATCGGCCTTGGCTTTGACTGCCGCGTCCTCTACCAGCGCGCCCAGTGCGCGATCAATATCGAATCGCCGGGCGAGCGCCTGAACGCCAACTTAACCACCGTAGCGCGCGAGCTGGCGAAAGTACGCGATAACGGCCTGCCGCAGGAGGAGTTTGATGCTCTGATCGCGCAGAAAAACCTCGAGCTACAGAAGCTATTCGCCACCTATGCGCGCACCGATACCTGGATCCTGATTAGCCAGCGGATGCGTTCGTTGCAAAATCAGGTAGTGGATATCGCGCCCGAGCAGTATCAGAAGCTGCGCCAGGAGTTTCTCAATTCGCTGACGGTCGACATGCTGAATCAGTACCTGCGTCAGCAACTGTCGCAGGATATGGCGCTAGTGTTGCAGCAGCCGCAGGGTGAGCCGGAATACAACATGAAGGATCTGCAGGCGACGTGGGAAAAGCTGATGGCGCCAGCGCCGGCGGCCGCAGCGGCGCCCAGCAGTAACGGAGACGTTGTGCAAGGGCGTAACGAAGCGACGGATATCCCGCCAGGACAGTAAAGCAAAACCGGATAGCGTGGCTATCCGGTGAGGTTTATGGCTAATCTGTTTTAAGTATTGCTGGGTTGGCCCGGTGATTTTCCCGGAGACGGCGCTGGCGCGCCTTGTCCGGGCCACCGGCCCGCAGACGGCGGTAAACTCGTAGCCCGGCTAAGCGCAGCGCAAGCCGGGAAGCAGCAGCGCCGATGCTTCTGCTATAGCTCCTGCGGCATCGCCTCGCGCGGGATAATCGCGCCGCGATACTGGATCACCGTGCTGGCGGTCAGATGCCCGCGTTTGGCCGCCGATTCAGCATCGCCCCCGGTCAGGCGCACGGCCAGGTAGCCAGCGCTGAACGAATCGCCCGCCGCGGTGGTATCAACCACTTTCTCTTTCGGCAGCTTAACGGCCGGGACTTCCCGCTGCGGCTGTCCGGCAATCGCCACCAGGCAGGAGTCTGCGCCGCGCTTAACCACCACTTCTTCCACGCCGGCGGCGTGGGTGCGGGCAATCACTTCCGCAACCGGCTTCTCGCCCCACAGCGCGTCTTCGTCATCGAGGGTCAGGAAGGCGATATCGGTGCAGCTCAGCATCTGCTGATAAACCTGCTGCGTCTCCTCTTTGCTGCTCCACAGGCGCGGGCGATAGTTGTTATCAAAGATAACTTTGCCACCGTTCGCCCGGCACTCACGCAGCAGGGTCAGCAGCTTCTCGCGGCTGGTTGGGCTAAGGATCGCCAGGCTAATGCCACTGAGATACAGATAATCAAAGGTCGCCAGCTCTTCACAGATGGCCGCGGACTGTTCGCTCTCCAGCCAGAACTTCGCCGCGGCTTCATTACGCCAGTAATAAAAGGTGCGCTCGCCGGTATCGTCGGTTTCGATGTAGTAGAGGCCCGGTAGCCGGTCGGCCATGCGCTGAATCAGGTCAGTCTGGACATTCTCGCTCTGCCAGGATTCAAGCATTTGCTGGCTGAAGGTATCCGTTCCCAGGGCGGTAACGTAGTGCACGCCCAGCGCACTGGCATCAGTCTGACGCGCAATGTAGACGGAAGTGTTTAAGGTATCGCCGCCAAAGCCGCGATTTACCGCCGCGCCTTTCTCTGACAGCTCAATCATGCATTCGCCGATGACGGCAATTTTCTTAGACATAGTGATGACCTGAAATTAAATCAATATTAACCCTAGTGTGCGCTGGGCCGCTTTTATGGTCAATGATATTAAAACAACGTTCCATTATTTTTTTGACCTGGCGCGGATTATGTGACGAAAACCTCATTCGACGGAGCAACTGGCGTTTCTCAACTATATTCAGGACTGGCGATACGCAAAAGGAGTGCAGAAGGGATGAGCAGAACCCGAAAAACCGTTGCTATTATTTCTGGAACGATAGTCATACTGATCGTTTTGTTTTTTATCGTGCTGGCGACCTTTGACTGGAACCGCCTGAAGCCGACGATTAATCAGAAAGTATCGGCTGAGCTGAACCGCCCGTTTGCTATTCGCGGCGATCTGGGCGTCGTCTGGGAACGCCAGCCCGGTGAAAGCGGCTGGCGAAGCTGGATCCCCTGGCCGCACGTTCACGCCGAAGATATCGTCCTCGGCAACCCGCCTGATATCCCACAGGTCACGATGGTCCATCTGCCGCGCGTTGAGGCGACGCTCGCCCCGCTGGCGCTGCTTAGCAAAACGGTCTATCTGCCGTGGATAAAGCTTGAACAGCCCGACGCGCGACTGATTCGACTGTCGGAGAAGACCAACAACTGGACCTTTGACCTGGCCTCGGCGGGGGCGTCGGAGAAAGATGCGCCGCCTTCCAGCTGGTCTTTCCGTCTCGACAATATTCTGTTTGACCGCGGCAAGATTGCTATCGACGACAAGGTGTCGCGTGCAGACGTGACGATTGTGGTTGACCCGCTCGGTAAGCCGCTGGCGTTTAGCGAGGTGACTGGTGAAAAGGGGAAAGGGCAGTCGCAGAAAGTGGGCGATTACGTCTTCGGCCTGCAGGCGAAAGGCAGCTACAACGGGCAGCCGCTTGCCGGTAACGGCAAAATCGGCGGCATGCTGGCGCTGCGCAGCGAAGGCACGCCGTTCCCGCTGCAGGGGGATTTTCGCTCCGGCAATACCCGGGTCGCTTTTACCGGCACGGTCAGCGACCCGCTTAACCTCGGTGGAGTCGATCTACGGTTGAAGTTCTCCGGTGATTCGCTGGGCGATCTCTACGACCTGACCGGCGTACTGCTGCCGGATACGCCGGCGTTTTCGACCGACGGGCATCTACGGGCCACCTTCAAGGATAAGGCCGGTTCACGCTTCGCCTATCAGGATTTTAATGGCCGTATCGGTGAGAGCGATATCCACGGCTCCCTGACCTACACCACCGGTAAACCCCGACCTAAGCTGGAGGGCGACCTGGAGTCCAGGCAGCTAAGGCTGGCGGATCTGGGACCGCTGATTGGCGTCGACTCCGGCGGCAAAGGAAGCAAAACCGAACAGCGTAAAGGCGAGTCCTCTCCGCAGCCGGCCGGAAAAGTGTTGCCGTATGACCGCTTTGAAACCGATAAGTGGCAGGTGATGGATGCCGATGTGCGCTTTAAAGGACGGCGCATTGAGCACGGCGGCACGCTCCCTATCAGCGACCTCTCCACCCACGTGATCCTCGAACGGGGCGACCTGCGCCTGCAGCCGCTGCGTCTGGGGTTGGCCAACGGCACCATTGCCGGCAGCATTCATCTGGCGGGGGATAAAAAACCGTTGCAGGGGACGGCGAACCTGCAGGCGCGCCGCCTGAAGCTGAAAGCGCTGATGCCAAACGTGGAGATGATGCAGAAAACCCTCGGCGAAATGAACGGCGATGTGCAGCTTCGCGGTACCGGCAACTCCGTCGCCGCGCTGCTGGGCAACAGTAACGGTAACCTGAAGCTGCTGATGAACGACGGGCTAATCAGCCGCAACCTGATGGAAATCCTCGGTCTGAACGTCGGCAACTATATCATCGGGCAGATCTTTGGCGACGATGAGGTGCGGGTAAACTGCGCGGCGGCTAATATCGACGTGGTCAACGGTGTCGCCCGGCCGCAGGTATTTGCTTTTGATACCGAAAACGCGCTGATCAACGTCACCGGTACCGCCAGCTTTGCGTCGGAGCAGCTCGACCTGACCATCGATCCGGAAAGCAAGGGATTCCGCATTATCACTCTGCGCTCACCGCTTTACGTGCGCGGTAGCTTTAAGTCGCCGAACGCGGGCGTGAAGGCGGGTCCGCTGATTGCGCGCGGCGCTGTGGCGGCGGCGCTGGCGACGCTGGTGACGCCAGCCGCCGCGCTGCTGGCGCTGATCTCACCCGCCGAAGGCGAGGCGAATCAGTGCCGGACCATACTGTCGCAGATGAAAAAATAGTCGGCAAGGTGACTCCCCTGGCCGGATGGTCAGGGGAGCGAGTGGAGAATTACAGCGACTGGTGACGCGTTTCGTGAGTCAGCAGCAGCGCGATCATCGTCAGCGCCGCCATGGCGGCCAGATAGAGTCCGACCGCAGGCAGACCGTAGTTACCCTGCAGCCAGGCGGCGATATACGGCGCGACGGACGCCCCGAGGATCGACGAGACGTTGTAGGAGAACGATGCGCCGGTATAGCGAACTTCCGTCGGGAACAGCTCCGGCAGCAGCGCGCCCATTGGGCCAAACGTCAGCCCCATCAGGCTCAGGCCAATCAGCAGGAAGGCAAAGACCAGCAGCGGGTTACCGGAACCAAGCAGCGGTTTAAAGGCAAACAGCGCGAAGAGAATGATCAGGGTCGTGATCACAACCATGCTCTTACGACGACCAAATGCATCCGCCAGCAGGCCCGCAACCGGCACCATCACGCCAAAACCGATAACCGCCATCATCAGCATCCACAGCACTTCGTTACGCGGCAAACCGAGGCCAATCGGCGCGGCGGCGGTACTGAAGGTCATGGAGTAAACGGTCATGATGTAAAACAGCGTGTAGGTCGCCAGCATGATAAACGTGCCGAGCACCGTCACGCGGACGTGTTTGGTCAGCAGCGTGCCCAGCGGGATTTTGACCTGTTTCTTCGCGGCGGCAACCTTAGCGAATACCGGCGACTCGTGCAGCGAAACGCGGACGTACAGGCCGATAATCACCAGCACGGCGGAGAAGATAAACGGCATACGCCAGCCCCACTCCATAAACTGCTGGTCGGTCAGCAGCCAGGAGAGCAGCAGGAAGGTGCCGTTAGCGAAGAAGAAGCCAATCGGCGCGCCCAGCTGTGGGAAAGAGCCGTACAGCGCGCGTTTGCGCGGCGGAGCGTTTTCCGTCGCCAGCAGCGCCGCGCCGCCCCATTCGCCGCCAAGGCCGAGCCCCTGGCCAAAGCGCGCCAGCGCCAGCAGCACCGGCGCCATAATGCCAATGGTTTCATAGCCGGGCAGCAGGCCGATAACCACGGTGGAGATCCCCATCGTCAGCAGCGAGGCGACGAGGGTCGCTTTACGGCCTACGCGGTCGCCGAAGTGGCCAAAGACCGCTGAACCGATAGGGCGGGCGATAAAGGCGATAGCGAAGGTGGCCAGCGATTGTAGCGTCGCGGCGGCGGGATCGCCCTGCGGGAAGAAAATGTGCGGGAATACGATAACCGCCGCGGTGGCATAGATGTAGAAGTCGAAGAACTCGATGGCGGTACCAATGAGTGAGGCGACGACGACTTTATTGCGTGAGTTAACCGGTACGGTGTCCTGCGCGTTGTCGAGTGTTGTGGCTGTGGCTTGCATAGATCTTTCTTATTTTTTGCGAACGAAAGGCCATATAGCCACAGCCTTTGGGACATTTCAATCTGTAACAAGGGGCGAGAGAGGCGAAAAAAGAAGCAAAAAGTGAATAATTTCTGTGCCAGAAAAATAACTTCTATGAAATGCTTCACAAAATTCAAATAATGGTCGATAAAACCAGGTTTTGGTTAAATAAAAGTTACATGTTGGATTTATATGCTGAAATGCCAGGTTGGGCTGAATTTTGCGTCTTTTATTCAGCCCAGTGATGGTTTAGTCGTGGGCTTTGCCCGGCATCCGGCGGTCGTCTTTATATTCGGCGGTCGCAATCCATGCGGCGCAGAACAGCGTCAGGCGGGCGAAAAAATAGAAGAAGGCCATTATCCCCAACACCGACCCGAATGCCGCCCCAGAGGGAGATTTCACCAGCGCAGGTAGCGTCCAGGTCATGATGATTTTGATTATCTCAAAGCCGACAGCCGCAATCAGGGTGCCGCGAATCAGCGCCTTACGGCGAGGACGGTGGCGCGGGAGCCGCCAGAAAATCCAGAAAAACAGCAGATAGTTGGCGAAGATGGAAATCGCCAGGCCAATAAGCCGCCACGCCGGTTTCAGCCACTCAATGTAATCAAGATAAAGCGCCGAGATAATCATCTGCTGCGCCGAGCCGGCGATAGAGGTGATCGACAAGGTAATAACCAGCGCCACCAGCAGGCCGATCAGCGAGATAAAGTCGCGGAAATACTTTACCCAGATTTTCTCCTGATCCTGCGGCGTGCGCTCCCAGACATCGCGCGACTGGGCGCGAATGGCCTCACGCAGGTTGCCCATCCAGTTAATGCCGGAGTAGAGCGCCACCAGCAGACCCACGATCCCGACGGCGGTGCGCTGCTGTACGGCGGTGTTGATGGTATTTTTCAGCGTTGCGGCGAGTGTCGGATCGCTAACGTTCAGCAGGATTTTATCGAAAATGTCCTGTAGCAGCGTGGGATGCGAGGCCAGCACAAAACCGGCGGCCGCAAAAGAGACCATCAGAATCGGGATCATCGATAAAAACGAGAAGTAGGTGATCGCCGCGCCAAACTGATTACCCAGCCTGTCGTTGAAGCGCTCTGCGGCGCGGATAATATGGGCGACCATATGGTTACGCTGAACTTTTTCCGCCGTTCCGGTGACGCTTTTCAGCGCCTGGTTGGCTTTTTTCGCCACGGTAGAGTCGTTTATCGCAGCCATCGCGCTTTTGTTTTTTTCCGGCTGCTGGCCCGGATCCTCGGTTGGGCGTTGAGCGTCGTTTTCCGGCGTCATAAATTATTTCTTCCTTTTTTACAGCGATATTCTTCAAAAATTATATACGTAAAATCGCGGATAAGGCGTACTGGAGCCATCCGTTGTATGAATCAGAGGGCGGTTGAAGCGCGCTCTTCTGCCATTGTGCGGAGCTACAGGAAGTTGATAACGTGATGTTATAGCTGGTTTTTCATTCTGAGTCAGGCCTCATTCGGCATCCGGCAGAAAATATCGGCACGCTCTCAAATACGGATTTTTCATCATGCGGACTAATCAACGTAGTTTTTCATCAGCCCGCCGAGCCACTCCATAAACAGATGTACCCGCCGCGAGAGATTACGCCGGTGCGGGTAAATGAGCGACACCGGCAGCGGTTCGGCGCGGTAGTGGGGAAGAATTTCGATCAGTTCTCCGCTGCGCAGCATCTCGCGAACGCCTACCCGTGGAACCTGAATAATCCCCAGTCCTGCCAGACACGACGCCTGATAGGTCTCGGTACTATTGACCGTAAGCACGCCGCCCACTTTAACCCAGCGAACCGCGCCATCGCTGACCACTTCAAATCCGAGAGGACGAACGCCCAGATTGCTGGCGTAGTGGATCAGCGCATGATCCGCGAGATCGTCCAGCGACTGCGGATAGCCAAAGCGCGTCAGATACTGCGGGCTGGCGCAGTTAATTTGCGTGAGCTTACCCAGCGGCCGCGCGATCAGCCCGGAATCTTTCAGCGTACCGACGCGTACCACGCAGTCAAAGCCCTCGCGGACCACGTCGACTAACCGATCGCTGCTGCTGAGCTCCAGTTCGATGCCCGGATACTGCTGCAAAAACGCCGGCAGCTGCGGAATGACCAGCTTTTTCGCGACTGCGACAGGCATGTCGATCCGCAGACGTCCGCTGATGCTGGAGGGGTCGAGCTGAAACATACCGTCGAGCTCCTCAAGATTGCTCAGCAGGTCTCTGGCGCGTTCATAGTAAACCATGCCGTCCTGGGTTAGCTGCACCCGGCGGGTCGTGCGGTGCAGCAGGCGAGCGCCAAGGTGGCTCTCCAGCGCCTGAATCTGGCGCGATACGCTTCCTTTCGGCAGGCCAAGAGTGTCGGCGGCGCGGGAAAAACTTTCCAGCTCAGCTACCCTAATAAACAGCTGCATTGCGTGAATTTTATCCATCCCGGCGGCCTATTGTTGTTCAATAAGAAACAGTAAAACGTAATTTTCCATATTTATTGTTGTTATAGCAGCTAATAAGCTCTTCAACTATGCAAACGCAACCGAGAAGGGGTTTTCTGATGGCACAACGTATCGCTTTAGTCACCGGCGGCAGCCGTGGATTGGGAAAAAACGCCGCATTGAAACTGGCGGCGAAGGGAACTGATATTATTCTGACCTGGCGCAGTAACCGGCAGGATGCGCTGGACGTGGTGGCTGAAATTGAACGAACAGGCGTGAAAGCCGCGGCATTACCGTTAAACGTCGGTGATGTCGGCAGTTTCGATGCTTTTGCTCAGCAGGTGGCGGAGGTACTGCGGGAGCGCTGGAAACGGGATACCTTCGACTATTTATTGAACAATGCCGGAATTGGTCTGAATATTCCTTTTGCTGAAACCAGCGAAGCGCAGTTTGATGAATTAATGAACATCCAGTTTAAAGGGCCTTTCTTCCTCACCCAACGCCTGCTGCCGTTATTGCAGGACGGCGGGCGGATCCTCAATGTTTCCAGCGGGCTGGCGCGTTTTGCTCTCCCGGGCTACGCGGCCTATGCCTCAATGAAAGGGGCGATGGAGGTGCTGACGCGCTATCAGGCGAAAGAGCTGGGGGAACGCGGAATTTCGGTCAATATCATTGCGCCTGGCGCGATTGAAACCGATTTTGGCGGCGGCGTGGTGAGGGATAACGCCCAGGTTAATCAGCATATTGCCGCGCAAACGGCGCTGGGAAGAGTAGGGCTTCCGGATGATATTGGCGATGCCATCGCCGCGCTACTGAGCGATGACCTGCGCTGGATGAACGCCCAGCGCGTAGAAGTTTCAGGCGGGATGTTTTTGTGATTGAACGCCCCTCCATCAATGATGGCGGGGCAACGCGCATTTCATGCGTTTTCTTACTCCGTAACATACTTTCCTCACTTTGCCATCGCCTGCGTTTCCGGGGTCGTTTAAAATAGAGTAATTAATATTATGTTTTATTCTTTTCTTGCCTGGTAATTAAGGATTTCCTTAATTTAAATGTAATAATTATTGTGAATAAGTAATGGTATCAACAAGGCCTGTAACTATTCATTGTTATGATATTCAGTTAATCCTCTCTATCGGTAAAATGCCCCAGGCCAAACAGCGAGCGCTTATTTTACTTGCTGATATTCCCCTTCCCCCTGATTAAATCGGGCATTTCTTTGATGGAGAGAAATCCATGCAGGTAATTATGTTTGACAGGCAGTCGATATTTATTCATGGAATGAAAATTGGCCTTCAGCAATACATTCCTGAAATTGATCTTTTTGGCACCTGTCAGCCTGAACAGCTCTGGCAGACGCTGACGACGCACCCTGACGCGCTGCTCATTCTGGATGGTGATATGCACAGTGAGTTTTGCTGTTGGTTGTTGCAGGAAAAACAGCTTCGCTTCCCGCAATCTCAGGTACTGTTAATTGTTTCTGACAATAATAAGAACTGGCTACAGCGCGCGCTGTCTTACAATGTGCGGGCCATCGTGCAACGCGAGGAAGGTTTGCAAACTTTCGCTCAGGCGATCAACAGCGTACTGCAGGGGCTGCTCTGTTTACCGGGCGATTGGCTAATGACGGCGGATGCACGGGATAATAAATGGGTTCATTTAAGCCAGCGCCAGCGTGAGATTTTACAGCTGCTGGCCGCCGGTGATTCAAATAAAGAGATTAGCCGTACGTTAAATATTAGCGCCGGCACGGTAAAGGCCCACCTTGAGTCGCTCTATCGCCGGCTTGACGTGAAGAATCGTACCCAGGCGGCGATGATTTTTAATAGCATTAGCGAAACTTAATCGGTTCTGGCTTTGAATCGTGCGCACTCTTCGCGACGCTGTTCGCGTCCGCTGCGAATATTTTCCCATGCTTTAAGCGCCTCAGCGAACCGCTGCTGGTTAAGATGCGTCAAAACGAGATTAAGCGCCGGAGACGCTGGCCCGCAGCTAAAGGCTAAAGAGACCAGCGCATCATATTGCGCTTGATTAAGCGTAACCCGAAGGCTGCGCTTAAGCTCGCGCTGGCATTGCAGTAGATCCACGGTAAGTAAGGTCTCCGCGACCTCGCGCGTGAAGTGGCTGAACGTCTCGAAATCGTTGAGAACGTGGCCGTAGCCAATCACGCGCAGGCCGTTTTCGTCCCGATAGGGGACGAGCGATAATCCCTGGGCGCGCTTAATAAACTCGAGGCCCTGCAGGCTTAGCGGCGGTATCGTCGGGAACATTTATTGCCTTCCTCTGTTGTCGGCCTGCAGTGTAGAGGAAAAGTCCGTCGCGCCCTATTCGCCAGATGGCCCAGGCTAGTTGTAATCGCGGTGCAGCAGGCCAAAAAGCCAATCATTATGCCAGCGACCGTTGAGCCAGTAGCATTCGCGCAGCTCGCCTTCCTGATGAAAACCCACTTTTTGGAGCAGATTTTTTGACGCAAGGTTGCCCGCGGTGACGGTTGCCGTAAGCCGCCGGATGCCGCCCGTGGAGAAGGCGTAATCGCATAGCGCGCGCAGAGACTCATAGCCGTAACCCTGGCCCTGTGCATGGGGAGCGAACAGAAAACCCGCTTCAGCGCTGTCGGGGGCATGGTGATGATAACCGGTGAGGCCAAGGGGGGCGTGGGTATAGCGGTCGCGCACCACCAGGCACAGCCAGTGGGGCGCCCCCGGCGACCACGCGGGAAGCCGCGAATCAAAAGCGTCGCGAATTTCCGCTACCGGGCGAGGATCCGCGACGTAGAGCATGACCTCGGGGTCTTGCTGTAAGCTGAGAAAAAAGGGCCAGTCGTCAAGCTGCAGCGGCGAGCAGCGCAGGCGTGGGGTCATCAGTTCAGGCATGGCAGGGGTTCCGGCGAAAGTCGATGTCATGAACATAGCAGGACATCGACTCCTCGAATAGCGAGCTTTTACAACGGCTCGCCGTACAGGCCGATAAGCCGGCGCACCACGCCGTTAGTCCAGCCGAACCCGTCCTGGAGGGGATATTCACCCCCTCCGCCTTCGTGGGGTGTGGCGCTGGCGATATGGTACTTTTCAATCAGCTTGTAGTGCTGTTTATAGTAATGATTCACCGTTTGCAGCCAGCTCTGCGCTATTTCATCGCCGAGCGGATCCTGGCCGTACATTTTAAAACCCTGTACCGCCATCCACTGCAGCGGCGCCCAGCCGTTGGGTTTATCCCACTGTTCGCCGCTTTCATATTCGGTCGCCATAATACCGCCCGGAGTGAGCAGGCGAGCGCGTACCGCGTCGGCGAGCCTGTCGGCCTGTTCATGGGTCGCCATGCCAACGTAGAGCGCGACGATGCTGGCGGCGGAAAACAGCGCCAGCTGCTCGCGGCGCCAGTCGTAATCGCGAAAACAGCCGCTTTCGTCATCCCACAGATAGCGGGTTACCGCCGCCCGGCGGTCGCTGGCCTTCTGGCGAAACGCGGCCTCTGTTTCCCGGTCGCCCTTGAGGCCGGAGAGGTTGGCGATGGTGTTCTCCAGCTTGAACAGAAAGGCGTTCAAATCGATGGGGATAAACTGGGTGGTGCGGATGCTCGCCAGCCGGGTGATATCCCGCAGCCAACGGCTGGAGTAATCCCAGCCGGACTCCGCCCCGGCGCGCAAGTCGCGATAGACCTCGTTTGGCGGGCGGCCGGAGTGTTTTGCCGTTTCGACATCTTCCCGCCATGACTCATCGCGCGGCGTATCGCGATCGTCCCAATAGCGGTTCAGCAGCGAGCCGTCCGGCATACGCACCACATGGCGGTAGGCCTGATTGGGGATCAGCGATTCCGCGCCGTCCATCCAGAAACTGTACTCCATCTGCAGATGGTCAAGGTACCGTTTAGCGCCGCGGACGCCATCTTCTTCAAACAGTTCAACCATCAGGGCAAACACCGGGGGCTGCGAGCGGCTGAGATAATAAGTGCGGTTGCCGTTGGGAATATGACCATAAATTTCAATCATCCACGCGAAGTTATCGGCCATACACTTCAGCAGATCTCCACGGCCGCTTTCCGCCAGCCCCAGCATGGTGAAGTAGGAATCCCAGTAGTAGGTTTCGCTAAAACGGCCGCCGGGAACAATATAAGACTGCGGCAGCGCCAGCAGCGACGACCAGGGAATATGATCCTGCGGCTCGCGGGTCAGCACGGGCCACAGGTTATCAATATGCTCTTTTAACGTTCGATTAGGATCGGAGACGTAATCCTCGGCGCGGCTATCCGGCAGCCAGAAGTGATCTTCAACGAACTGGCGGAGATCGAATCCGGGAGAGCGCCTTACGCGACGGTAGTGAATCAAAATATCCAGCGGGTCCTGCTTCGGCGCGCAGTCGGGGAAGGTTTTGCTATCGGCGAAAATGCGTGACTTCTGGACGTGAGCGAACAGTTCCAGGTAGCGATCGGCAGGGGTCAGGGCATCCGAGGCGGGCAGCCCTTCGATGATCTCCGGTTCGGGTTCGGCGTCGAACATTTCATCCAGCTTTAACTCATACGGATCGGCTTCGTAGCACGGATCGTTTTCGATCCTGAGCTCATCGTCATCAACGTTGCGTAATTTCTGGCTGAACATAGTGGTACGGACCTCCGGATTGCGTCAGTAGAGGATGCCGGGCGCGCCCGACCTGTCTATTAAGCTTAGACATTCGCAGCGGGAAACGAAAAGAGAAGTGTGAGATATATCACACTTTTTTCTAAACCTTCAGCCCGGGGTTTGTGCTTTAACTATTTGATCTGGCGCATTAAAACCGTTTTAACCGCTTCGTATTGTGCCGAAAAATTCGGAGATTTCGTTTTGCAACAAAATCTAAATTTCCGGACGCTTTAGCAATAAAGCTATTACTCCCACGCGGCTTCCAGCATCTCCAGCAGCTGCTCGCTGGTTAGCACGACCGGGTTAGCCTTCATTGATGACGAGCTGCTGGCGGCGAGAGCCGCGGGTTCCAGCGCTTCGCGGGGGACGCCGAGCTCGCGCAGGTTACCCAGCCCGGCGCGCTGGCTCCATTCGCGCAGGCTCTCCCAGGCGTCGTTCGGGTCAACGTCCAGCCCCGCCGCCAGCCACTGGCGTACGTCGGCAAAACGCTGGCGGATTTTTTCGTCATTAACCTGGGTTTCATTGAGCGCCAGGCCGAAGGGGAGCAGGCTGCCGCAAAGCGCGCCGTGGGCGGCGTTGCTCAGACCGCCTAAGGGGCCTGCCAGACCGTGAATCACGCCGAGGCCGGCATTGGCTAACGCCAGTCCGCCGCACAGGCTGACCCATGCCATCTCATCGCGGCTATCCGGGCACTCTTTTAGCATCAGCGTTCTGAGCGCTTTGATGCCGCGTGGGATCGCCTCCCGGCAGAGAGCGTCGGTAAAAGGATTCGCCCGGGTACATAGCCACGGCTCAATCACCTGGGTGATGGCGTCGAGACCGGAGGCGAGAGTCACCGCGCGCGGGGTATTGTCGGTGAGCGACGGGTCGACAATCGACAGGTCCGGCAGCATGCGGTCATCGCGCAGGCTGACCTTGCGCTGCTGCTCGGGGACGTTGATCACCGCGTTCTTTGTGACTTCCGCCCCGGTACCGGCCGTGGTGGGAATGGCGACGAACGGCAGCGGATTGGTTTCCAACAGCCGCCCGGAGCCCACCACTTCCAGATATTCGATAGCGGGCCCCTGAGCGGGAACCAGCGCCGCAATCGCTTTGCCCGCATCAATAACCGCGCCGCCGCCGAGGCTGACCACCGCGCCGACGCCTTTTTCCCGCGCCAGACGAACGCCCCGTTCAATATCCTGCAGGTCGGGTTCATGGGCGATAGACAGCGTGGTGACGTGCAACTGGTGAGCGTGGAGTTCGCTTAACAAAAACTCTGCGCGCTGCAGGCTGGCGCCGTGAACCAGCAGTATCTGCGCGGAGCGTCCAGCGAGCCAGGGCGCGGCGCTACGAGCAAGGCCGCGTCCAAAGCGGATATTGCCCGGTGTTAAAACGTTAAAAGAGGTCAACATGTCGGGTAACCTGTCCTGGAGAAAAATCGTGCAATCCACTATACACATTATCCGGGTGTACATGCGTCGCCGATGCAGTATTGTGAAACAACTATCTCTTTTGATTGAGGAATTGCTGAGAATGCTAAAAATACTGGGCAAACGCTCATCAATTAACGTGCGTAAAGTGCTGTGGACCTGCGAGGAAGCGGGACTTGAGTATCAGCAGGAGGATTACGGCAGCGGGTTTCAGTCCATCGAGACGCCTGAGTTTCGCGACCTTAACCCGAACAGCCTGGTGCCCGTACTGCTGGATGATGACTTTGTGCTGTGGGAGTCGAACAGCATCTGCCGCTACCTGGCGCGCAAAGCCGGGCGGGAAGACCTGCTCCCTACGGCGCCGCGGGCTGCCGCCGAGGTTGAGCACTGGATGGACTGGCAGGCAACGGAATTTAACACGGCCTGGCGCTACGCCTTTATGGGGCTGGTGCGCAAGGACCCGCGCTTCCAGGACTCGGCGGCTATCAAAGAGAGTATCGCCGCCTGGACCCGCTGCGTGCAGATCGTTAATACGCAGCTGCAGCAAACCGGGGCATGGGTTGCCGGTAGCGAGTTTTCGCTGGCGGATATTGTCCTTGGCCTATCGGTGCATCGCTGGAAAATGACGCCGTTCGCGCATCCTGAAATGGCGGAAGTGGAGCGCTGGTATATGGCGCTGAATCAGCGGCCGGCGTTTAAGCGTCACGGCAATAACGGCGTGGCGTAGAGATAAAAAAAGAAGCTCCGGAGAGCTTCTTTTTCATGCGTGGTGCCCGTCTTAGCGCATCGTCACAAACTCTTCCGCGGCGGTTGGGTGGATCGCCACGGTATTGTCGAAGTCTTTCTTGGTTGCGCCCATCTTCAGCGCCACCGCGAAGCCCTGCAGCATCTCGTCCATCCCGAAGCCGATACCGTGAATACCGACAATCTTCTCTTCCGGGCCGACGCAGACCAGCTTCATGCGGCACGGCTGGCGGTGTGAAGTCACGGCGGTATACATGGCGGTGAAAGAGGATTTATACACTTTCACCGCTTCATCGCCGTACTGCTCGCGCGCCTGCGGCTCGGTTAAGCCGACGGTGCCGATAGGCGGATGGCTGAACACCACGGTCGGGATATTGCTGTAGTCCAGATGTTCGTCCGGCTTGTTGTTAAACAGACGCTCGGAGAGACGACGGCCTGCGGCGACGGCGACCGGGGTCAGCTCGACGGCGCCGGTATTATCGCCGACGGCGTAAATACCCGGAACGCTGGTGTTCTGCAACTTATCGACGACGATATAGCCTTTATCGTTAGTTTCCACTCCGGTCGCGGCGAGGTTGAAGTTATCGGTCGCCGGTTCGCGACCGATCGCCCAAATCAGGCAGTCCACGGTCTGGCTGCGGCCATCTTCCAGTTCCAGGGTCAGGCTGCCGTCGGCGTTCTTCACTACCGCTTGCGGAATGGCGTTGGTGTGCAGCTGCGGGCCTTCTGCGTTCATCACCTCAACCAGCGTTTCCACGATCAGCGGATCGAAGCTACGCAGCGGCGCGTGTTTACGCACGAACAGGTGGGTCTCCGCGCCCAGGCCGTTAATCACGCCCGCCAGCTCAACGGCGATATAGCCTGCGCCGACAACCGCAACGCGTTTCGGCAGGGCCGGCAGTTCGAAGAAACCATCGGAATCAATCCCGTATTCGACGCCGGGAATGTTCGGATGGCTCGGGCGGCCGCCAGTGGCGATCAGAATATGATCGGCGGTTATCGTCTCGCCGTTCACTTCGATGGTTTTCGCATCGACAAAACGGGCGAAGCCTTTAATCACGTCGACCTTATTTTTGCCCAGCACGTTATCGTACGAGGTATGGATACGATCGATATAGGCGCTACGGCTGGCGACCAGCTTGTCCCAATCGAAATGATTGATCGTGGTATCAAAACCGTAATCCGGGCCATAAAGATGGATAGCTTCGCGAATCTGCGCCGCATGCCACATCACTTTCTTCGGCACGCAGCCGACGTTTACGCAGGTACCGCCCAGGTCTTTGGCTTCAATCAGCGCGCACTTCTGGCCGTACATAGCGGCACGGTTAATGGAGGCGATACCGCCGCTGCCGCCGCCAATGGCGATATAGTCATAATGCTTGCTCATGAGTCTTATCCTTAATGTCTGATTGGCGCGATTGTATACCTGAAATCAATAGTTTCCACCGATGACTGCGATTACTCAGGCACGATCCAGCTGACGGTGGTATGGCCGATACCGGTCGGCACCAGCTTTTTATGCAGCCACGGCAGAACGTTGTTCATCTGCTGCTCCAGCTTCCACGGCGGGTTGATGACGATCATCCCGGAGGCGGTCATTCCGCGCTGGTCGCTGTCCGGACGCACCGCCAGCTCGATTTGCAGAATTTTGCGAATGCCGGTGGCCTCTAACTCTTTGATCATGCGCTTAATCTGCGCCCGTAGCACCACCGGATACCACAGCGCGTAGGTGCCGGTGGCAAAGCGTTTGTAGCCTTCATGAATACCGGTCACGACCGCCTGGTAATCGCTTTTGATTTCGTAAGGCGGGTCGATCAGCACTAGTCCACGGCGAGACACCGGCGGCAGCTTAGACTTCAGCTGCTGATAGCCATCGGTTTTTTCAACCCGGGCGCGGTCGTCTTTCTGAAACTCGGCGCGCAGTAGCGGAAAATCGCTGGGATGCAGTTCGGTCATCTGCAGGCTGTCCTGCTCGCGCAGCAGCTGGCGAGCAATCAGCGGCGAGCCGGGGTAGTAGCGCAGCTGGCCGCTACGGTTGAAGTGCTGAACGACGGAGATATACGGCTCCAGCTCGGCGGGCAGGTCATCCTGCTGCCAGATGCGGGCGATGCCTTCGAGATATTCACCGGTACGCTCGGCGTGTTCGCTGCTCAGCTGATAGCGGCCTGCGCCGGCGTGGGTGTCCAGATAAAGAAACGGTTTTTCTTTCTCTTTGAGCGATTCAATGATCAGGCTCTGAACGGTGTGTTTAAGAACGTCGGCGTGGTTGCCTGCGTGAAAGCTATGACGATAACTGAGCATGGATACGGTGATTCCGGGATTTAGACAAGATTACCGATAGTTTACCGCAGATCGGCCTGGATTACCGCCGCGCTGTTTCCATTCCGCTTAAAGCGTTGCAAAACATAACCGTGTCATAAAAGCGTCAAAGAGAAGGGCTAGCGTCACGTAAAGGCAAGGTAATGGTTTGAATAAAAGGAAAAATAATGAAACTGCACATCACGCTACTCGCATCGGCGTTAATGCTGGCGCTGCCGGCGCTGGCGAAAGAGGTTCCTTTGAATCAGGCGGCGGCAATCGCCAACGGCGTGGCGCCAGCCGCCGCCAGCCCGGTGTTTGATGCGCTGGAGAGCCAAAGCCTGTCGCAGCTGCGCAACGCGCTGAAGGGCGATGCGGTAACTCTGACTCGCGACCAGCTCGAACACGCCAGACAGAATAAAACCCAGGCGGATACCGCATGGCTGAAGGCCAGCGGTTATGACTTCCAGGCAAAAGCCAACCAGCAGGCGGGTATTGCGCTGCTCTCGGCGTTCACTACGTTGCCGAAGGCGGTAATTGAGCAAAATCTGGCGACGGTCACCGCCATCAATCGCGATGCCGTACAGACCTCCCGACATCAGGCGCTGGCGGATGCCGAGGGCATCGGCTATCTCTACTTCCTCAGCGATGCGCTGGGGCCGCGTCTCGGCAAAGCGTTCCTCGCCGCCTACGACAAAGGCGAGCTCGGTAAGGCGGCGGCGCTGATCAAAGCGTCTGAAGTGAGTACCGGGGCGGCGAAAAAGCACTTTAACAACCCGCGCCCGTTCCTGATTCAGGGCAATACCATCCATCTGGTGCCGGACGATGTGGTCGTTAAGGACAATGAGCCCTATACCGCCGACGGCGGCTCGTTTCCGAGCGGGCACACCAACACTGGCTATACCGACGCTCTGCTGATGGCGGAGATGATCCCGGAGCGCTTCGACGCGCTAGTGACCCGCGGCGCCCGCTATGGCTATTCGCGCATCGTGCTGGGTGTGCATTATCCGCTGGACGTGATGGGTTCGCGGATGGTGGCGCAGCGCAACGTCGCCCACTATTTGAATGACGCGAAGTATCGCGGGCTGTTTAATGAGGCGCGCGACCAGCTGCGCGCCGCGCTGGAGAAGGAGTGCGGCACGACGCTGGCGGAGTGCGCTAAGGTGCCTGCAAAAGACGATCCGTATAGCGACCCGGCGATGAAGGCGTTTTATCGCTTTACCATGACCTACGATCTGCCGCAGCAGAAGGGCGAAAAACCGAGCCTGAAGGTGCCGCAGGGGGCTGAAGTGCTGCTGGAGGCTGCGTTACCGAATCTGTCCGCCGCGCAGCGTCGGGCGCTGATGGTCAAAACGGCGCTGCCCGCAGGGTATCCGCTCTCCGGTGAGAACGACGCTCAGCAGTTCTGGCAGCGGCTGAATCTGCCGGCGGCGTATCAGATGGCGAATAAAGCGCATTAAACGTAACGCGATTGGGGCTTGTCCCGGAGGCAGCGCTGTCGCACCTGTCCCGGCTACAAAGGCGATGCGGGGTTTGCAGGAGCCGCTGTTCCGGTAGGCCCGGGCAAGCGTAGCGCCGCCGGGCGGTTTTATGTGGGCGTACCGGATGGGGTTGGTTTAAGGTCGATCTAGCTCTCTTTTGAGGATTTTACCGCAGGCAGAGCGCGGTTCATCGGTACCGGCAGCCAGGCGCGAATTAATAATCCGCCGCGTTCGCTGGAGCCAAGTTCCAGCTTACCGTTATGGTTATCGATAATGCGCTGAACGATAGCCAGGCCGAGTCCGGTTCCGCTAATCGTTCGGGCGCTATCGCCGCGCACGAACGGCTGGAACAAATGCTCACGCTGCTCCGGTTTAATCCCTGGACCGTCATCTTCTACCTGGAACCAGGCCCGGTTCCCCTCGCTGCCGCTGCTGACTTTAATCCAGCCGTTGCCATAGCGGGCGGCGTTGACCACCATATTCGCCAGCGCGCGTTTGATGGAGAGCGGATGCACGCGCAGTGGGATCTCGCCCGGCTGCAGATCGGTGGCGATCTCTCGCTCGTAGCCGCTCTCCGCCGCAATCACTTCCCCCAGCACCGCGTTAAGGTCCGTCAGCTCCATCGGCATCTCCTGACCGGTGCGCAGGTAGTCGATAAACTGTTCAATAATGGCGTTACACTCTTCGATATCTTTATTAATCGACTCGGCGAGGTAGCCGTCCTCTTCGCCCATCATCTCCGTCGCCAGACGAATACGCGTGAGAGGGGTGCGTAAATCATGGCTGACGCCGGCCATCAGCAGCGTACGGTCGTCCGCCAACTGCTTCACGCCAGCCGCCATATGGTTAAAAGCGCGGGTCACCGACCGCACTTCCGATGCGCCGTATTCGCGCAGCGGCGGGGGAATAATGCCTCGCCCGACCTGCAGCGCCGCGTGCTCCAGGTCGACCAGCGGTCGGTTCTGAATACGAATAAAGAGCCAGGCACCGCCGATCGCCAGCAGCATGATGGCAAGGGTGTAGCGGAACAGCGGCGAGAAGTCGCCCTGGTGGATTTCGGTCAGCGGTACGCGCACCCAGATATTGGGGGAGAGCCAGGTTTTCAGCCACACCACGGGCGAGCTTTTATTCACTTCCACCCGCACTTCGGTCGGCCCGCCGAGCTGGTGCGCCATCTGCTGACTTAAGAATTCATAATGCTGCGCCCAGCGCAGGCCTGCGTCTTCCGCCGCTTCGTTGGAATAGAGCGAAATGCCCAGCTCGCGGTAAATCTCGCGGCGAAACGCCGGCGGCACCACCAGCTGGGTGCCGTCTTCCAGCTGCAGTTTATCGGTCATCAGCATACGCACTTCGTAGGCCAGAACCTTATTAAACTGCTGGAGACTGGGCAGGATCGCGAAATTCAGCACCACTAAATAGGTCGTCACCAGGCTGGCGAACAGCAGGGTGACGATCAGTAACAGGGTACGGGCAAACGAGCTTCGCGGCGAAAAGCGCACGCGTTTCATGCCTTAGAGCCGTCCGGGACGAAAACGTAGCCCAGGCCCCAAACGGTCTGGATATAGCGAGGATGCGCCGGGTCTTCTTCCACCATGCGGCGCAGGCGGGAGATCTGTACGTCGATGGAACGTTCCATGGCCGAATATTCACGGCCGCGGGCGAGGTTCATCAGCTTATCGCGGGATAAGGGTTCGCGCGGATGGCTCACCAGCGCTTTCAGTACCGCGAATTCACCGCTGGTCAGCGGCATAGGCTCATCTTCGCGGAACATCTCGCGGGTGCCGAGGTTCAGCTTGAACTTACCAAAGGCGATCACCGCCTCTTCCTGCGAAGGCGCGCCCGGCAGTTCGTTAGCCTGGCGGCGCAGCACGGCGCGGATACGGGCCAGCAGCTCGCGCGGGTTGAACGGTTTTGGGATGTAGTCGTCGGCGCCGATTTCCAGGCCCACGATACGGTCAACTTCTTCCCCTTTCGCCGTGACCATAATGATCGGCATCGGGTTGCTCTGGCTGCGCAGGCGGCGGCAAATGGACAGGCCATCTTCGCCCGGCAGCATGAGATCCAGCACCATGAGGTGGAAGGATTCACGGGTCAGCAGGCGATCCATCTGTTCAGCGTTCGCCACGCTACGAACCTGGAAGCCCTGCTCGGTCAGATAACGTTCGAGTAGCGCACGCAGGCGCATGTCGTCATCGACAACCAGAATCTTATAATTCTCTTGCATTGTTTATACTCCCAAAGGTTCACTGCAATTGTCAGTACGTATTCTCAAAAAAGCCCGGGTCGCCCACCAGCGAAATCTGGTATATATTCCAGGCTAAATTGTTACAAAGCATATTTAACAGCAGCTTAAGTATACATTTAAGCATAAGACACATTATTTATCCTGTTGCTATGATGACGTGCGACGAATTGTGCGCAGCATTGCACAAAGATCTGTAATCAGGAGCCGGAACCTTCGATGAAAACGCCGCTGATCACCCGTGAAGGGTATGAAAAACTGAAGAAAGAGATGGATACTCTGTGGCGCGAAGAACGTCCGGAAGTCACCAAAAAAGTGACCTGGGCGGCGAGCCTCGGCGACCGCAGTGAAAACGCCGATTACCAATACAATAAAAAGCGCCTGCGTGAAATTGACCGCCGGGTGCGCTACCTGACCAAGTGCCTTGAGCAGCTGAAAATCGTCGATTATTCGCCGCAGCAGGAGGGGAAGGTCTTTTTCGGCGCATGGGTGGAAATTGAAAACGATGCGGGCGAGACGAAGCGTTTCCGGATTGTCGGCTACGATGAAATCTTTGGCCGCAACGACTACATCTCCATTGATTCGCCAATGGCGCGCGCGCTGCTGAAAAAAGAGGTCGGCGATTTAGCTATCGTGAACACCCCCGCGGGCGAGGCGGCCTGGTACGTGAACGAAATTGAATACGTCAAAGCCAAATAGGCCCGGAACATTCCGAGAGGCTTTGGTCGCGGCTGGCATTTTAGCGTGTCAGTCCGTATAACTATCCCCCTGATTTTTGATCCTAAAGATGAATTAAACCGATGATGAATGATTCGCTCTGCCGCATTATTGCGGGTGAACTTCAGGCCAGAGCTGAACAGGTAGAAGCTGCCGTTCGCCTGCTTGATGAAGGGAACACCGTGCCGTTTATCGCACGCTATCGTAAAGAAGTCACCGGCGGTCTGGATGACACGCAGCTGCGTAATCTGGAAACCCGCCTCGGTTATCTGCGTGAACTCGAAGATCGCCGTCAGGCAATCCTGAAGTCCATCGGCGAACAGGGCAAACTGACCGAGGCGCTGGAAAAAGCCATCAACGGGACCTTGAGTAAGACCGAACTCGAAGACCTCTACCTGCCGTACAAACCGAAGCGCCGCACCCGCGGACAGATCGCCATTGAGGCAGGGCTGGAGCCGCTGGCTGAGCTGCTGTGGAACGAACCGTCCCACGACCCGGAAACCGAAGCCGCCAAATATATCGACGCCGATAAAGGCGTCGCGGACAGCAAAGCCGCTCTCGACGGCGCGCGCTATATCCTGATGGAGCGCTTTGCGGAAGACGCCGCCCTGCTGGCAAAAGTGCGTGACTATCTATGGAAAAACGCCCACCTGGTGGCGACCGTCGTCAGCGGTAAGGAAGAGGAAGGGGCGAAATTCCGCGACTACTTCGACCATCACGAACCGATCGCCACCGTGCCGTCGCACCGCGCGCTGGCGATGTTCCGCGGCCGCAACGAAGGCGTGCTGCAGCTCTCTTTAAATGCCGACCCGCAGTTCGACGAGCCGCCGAAAGAGAGCCATGGCGAGCAAATCATTATCGACCATCTCGGCCTGCGCCTGAACAACGCCCCGGCGGACAGCTGGCGTAAGGGCGTGGTGAGCTGGACGTGGCGCATCAAGGTGCTGATGCACCTCGAAACCGAACTGATGGGTACCGTACGCGAACGTGCGGAAGATGAGGCAATTAACGTCTTCGCCCGCAATCTGCACGACCTGCTGATGGCCGCGCCGGCCGGGCTGCGCGCCACCATGGGCCTCGATCCGGGTCTGCGCACCGGCGTTAAAGTCGCCGTTGTTGACGGTACCGGCAAGCTGGTGGCTACCGATACCATCTACCCGCATACCGGGCAGGCCGCTAAAGCGGCGGTGGCGGTTGCCGCGCTGTGTGAAAAGTACAACGTTGAGCTGGTGGCTATCGGCAACGGTACCGCTTCGCGTGAAACCGAGCGTTTCTTCCTCGACGTGCAGAAGCAGTTCCCGAAAGTGACCGCGCAAAAGGTTATCGTCAGCGAAGCGGGCGCGTCCGTGTATTCCGCCTCCGAGCTGGCGGCGCTGGAGTTCCCGGATCTCGATGTTTCCCTGCGCGGCGCGGTCTCTATCGCCCGTCGTCTGCAGGACCCGTTGGCCGAGCTGGTGAAGATCGATCCGAAATCTATCGGCGTCGGCCAGTATCAGCACGATGTCAGCCAGACCCAGCTGGCGCGTAAGCTGGACGCGGTGGTGGAAGACTGCGTGAATGCCGTCGGCGTCGACCTGAACACCGCTTCCGTCCCGCTGCTCACCCGCGTTGCCGGTCTGACCCGCATGATGGCGCAGAATATCGTCTCCTGGCGCGATGAGAACGGTCAGTTCCAGAACCGCCAGCAGCTGCTGAAGGTGAGTCGTCTGGGGCCGAAAGCGTTTGAGCAGTGCGCGGGCTTCCTGCGCATCAACCACGGCGACAATCCGCTGGATGCCTCAACCGTGCACCCGGAAGCGTACCCGGTGGTGGAGCGTATTCTGGCGGCGACTCAGCAGGCGCTGAAAGATTTGATGGGCAACAGCGGCGAACTGCGTAATCTGAAAGCCGTTGATTTCACCGATGAGAAATTCGGCGTGCCGACGGTGACCGACATCATCAAAGAGCTGGAAAAACCGGGCCGCGACCCGCGTCCGGAGTTTAAAACCGCCCAGTTCGCCGATGGCGTAGAGACCATGAACGACCTGCTGCCGGGGATGATCCTCGAAGGCGCGGTGACCAACGTCACCAACTTCGGCGCGTTTGTCGATATCGGCGTTCACCAGGACGGCCTGGTGCATATCTCTTCCCTGTCGAATAAGTTCGTTGAAGATCCGCACACGGTGGTCAAAGCGGGCGATATCGTGAAGGTCAAAGTGATGGAAGTCGACCTGCCGAGGAAGCGTATCGCGCTGACGATGCGTCTGGACGAACAGCCTGGCGACAGCAACGCGCGCCGCGGCGGCGGAAGCGATCGTCCTCAGGGTAACCGCCCGGCGGCGAAGGCCGCTAAACCTCGCGGTCGCGAAGCGCAGCCCGCGGGCAACAGCGCGATGATGGACGCGCTGGCGGCGGCAATGGGTAAAAAACGCTAGTCTCTTTCCGGCCCCTTTTCTGAGGGGCCGTTTCTCCTCTGCTCTTCGCCATATTGCGCAAACAAGCATCAGTATTTTCTTATAACCTCTTAATAAGCGCGAATTGCGGATAATGAGATTATTATTTTCATTTCATTAACCAATGACACCTTTATTAAACATTTGCTAAGCAGAAATAATGATTCTCGCTACGGCCTTGACAAAATAGAGTTTGCTCAATATCAACAAATGCTCAATTTCCTGTTTAAAAAAAGAATCGAGCGCATTATATGTATTGATGATAAAAACTATTCTCATTATCATTATTTCCATTGAATATTTTTTATTCTTCGTTGGCTACGGTCCCTGGCGCCGCGTTTCCGGCGCATACGGAAAACTCTCTTTTCAGTTGGCGATAAACAAGTAGGTCCTATGCAATTCACACCTGATAGTGCGTGGAAAATCACCGGCTTCTCCCGCGATATTAGTCCGGCATATCGGCAGAAGCTGCTGTCCCTCGGGATGCTGCCGGGGTCGTCTTTTAATGTGGTCCGCGTGGCGCCGCTCGGCGACCCTATTCATATTGAAACCCGACGCGTTAGCCTGGTATTACGTAAAAAGGATCTTGCGTTAATTGAGCTGGAAGCGGTTGCACAATAATGCCTGACCGGCACTAAGAGTATGAATATGAAAAAATTAACCCTTGGTTTAATTGGTAATCCAAATTCCGGGAAAACAACGCTGTTTAACCAGCTCACCGGCGCGCGCCAGCGTGTCGGGAACTGGGCGGGGGTGACCGTTGAGCGCAAAGAGGGTGGCTTCAACACCACCGATCATCAGGTCACGCTGGTAGACCTTCCTGGCACGTATTCCCTGACCACCATCTCCTCGCAAACCTCGCTGGATGAGCAGATTGCCTGCCACTATATTCTCAGCGGCGACGCCGACATGCTGATAAACGTGGTCGATGCCTCCAATCTGGAGCGTAACCTCTATCTGACGCTACAGCTGCTGGAGCTCGGCATCCCCTGCGTGGTCGCGCTGAATATGCTCGATATCGCGGAAAAACAGAACATCCGCATTGATGTCGACGCCCTGGCCGCCCGCCTCGGGTGCCCGGTGATCCCGCTGGTCTCCACCCGCGGGCGCGGTATCGAAGCCTTGAAAATGGCTATCGACCGCCATCAGCAGAATCAGGATATTGAACTGGTGCACTATCCGCGGCCGCTGCTGCGGGAGGCGGACAAGCTGGCGGAGATAATGGCCGCGGACATTCCGCCGCGCCAGCGCCGCTGGCTGGGTTTACAGATGCTTGAAGGCGATATTTATAGTCGCGCCTTCGCCGGAGACGCCGCCCACAAGCTGGACGTAGCCCTGGCGAATTTGAGCGAAGAGCTGGATGACCCTGCGCTGCACATCGCCGATGCCCGCTACCAAAGCATTGCCGCCATTTGCGATGCGGTCAGTAATACCCTCACTGCCGAGCCCAGCCGCTTTACCACAGCGATGGATAAAGTGATCCTCAACCGCTTCCTCGGCCTGCCGGTCTTCCTGTTCGTTATGTATCTGATGTTCTTGCTGGCGATTAATATTGGCGGCGCGCTGCAGCCTATTTTTGATGCCGGTTCCGTCGCTATCTTTATTCACGGCATACAGTGGATTGGCTACTCTCTTCACTTCCCGGACTGGCTGACGGTGTTTCTCGCCCAGGGGATTGGCGGCGGTATCAATACCGTGCTGCCGCTGGTGCCGCAGATCGGCATGATGTACCTGTTCCTCTCTTTCCTTGAAGACTCTGGCTATATGGCGCGGGCGGCGTTTGTCATGGACCGCCTGATGCAGGCGCTGGGTCTGCCGGGGAAATCCTTCGTGCCGCTCATCGTAGGTTTTGGCTGTAACGTCCCGTCGGTGATGGGCGCGCGTACGCTTGATGCGCCGCGCGAGCGTCTAATGACCATTATGATGGCGCCGTTTATGTCGTGTGGCGCGCGGCTGGCGATTTTCGCCGTCTTCGCCGCCGCCTTTTTCGGCCAGAACGGCGCGCTGGCGGTCTTCTCCCTGTACGTGCTGGGGATTGTGATGGCGATTGCGACCGGATTGATGCTGAAGCATACCATTATGCGCGGCGAAGCATCGCCGTTTGTGATGGAGCTACCGGTGTATCACGTTCCGCACGTGAAAAGCCTGCTCATCCAGACCTGGCAGCGCCTGAAAGGCTTCGTCCTGCGGGCAGGTAAAGTTATCGTCATCGTCAGTATCTTCCTCAGCGCGCTGAACAGCTTCTCGCTGAACGGTAAAATCGTCGATAACATCAACGACTCGGCGCTGGCGTCGGTCAGCCGGGTGATTACCCCGGTGTTTAAGCCGATTGGCGTACATGAGGATAACTGGCAGGCGACCGTCGGCCTGTTTACCGGCGCGATGGCGAAAGAAGTGGTGGTCGGGACGCTGAACACCCTCTACACCGCCGAAGATATCCAGAACGAAGCGTTTAATCCGCAGGCGTTTAACCTCGGCGATGAGCTACTGGCCGCGGTAGATGAGACCTGGCAGAGCCTGAAAGACACCTTTAGCCTGAGCGTGCTGGCCAACCCTATCGAAGCCAGTAAAGGCGACGGCGAAATGGCAACCGGCGCGATGGGCGTGATGGGCAGCAAATTCGGTAGCGCCGCTGCGGCGTACAGCTACCTGATTTTCGTCCTGCTCTATATTCCCTGCATCTCGGTCATGGGGGCGATTGCCCGTGAGTCGAGCCGTGGCTGGATGATGTTCTCGGTTCTGTGGGGGCTGAATATCGCTTACTCGCTCTCTACGCTGTACTACCAGACCGTCAGCTTTAGCCAGCATCCGCGCTATAGCCTGGTGTGCATTCTGGCCGTTGTGTTATTTAATATTGTGGTCTTCGGCCTGCTGCGCAGAGCACGTAGCCGGGTGGACGTCTCGCTGCTGGCGACGCGCAAAACGCCGTCGTCCTGCTGCCAGAGTCCGGCTGGCGATTGTCACTAAGGAGCGATGATGGCGTCGTTAATTGATGTGCGCGATATGCTGGCCCTGCAGGGGAGGATGGACGCAAAGCAGCTCAGCGCCCGCCTGCAAGCGCCGCAGCCGTTGATCGACGCGATGCTGAGCCGCCTGGAAGCGATGGGTAAAGCGGTGAAAGTGACCGAGGATGCCGATGGCTGCCTCTCCGGCAGCTGTAAAAGCTGCCCGGAAGGCAAAGCCTGCCTGCGGGAGTGGTGGTCGCTGCGCTGATGGGTATGTAAAGGTTGATTTCCCCGGATTGCGGCTTACGCCTTATCCGGGCTACACGCCTGTGCGGTTTGAGTCTGGTAGCCCGGGTAAGGCGTTTACGCCGCGACCCGGGAGATTCGATCACAGATTTGTACGGTTTTGGGGTGGGGAGCGCGGACAGTCTCACCGCGACGCCTCCGGGCCCAGGGCTGCAAGCGGGTCCTGAGACCCGCTTTCTGGCTTACTTGTAGACGTCCGCGTTAGCGTGAACCGTTTTCTCGTTCTTCTCGCCTGCAATCACCACGAAATAGGTGCCACCCAGCTCATCCGCTTTTTTCGACAGATCGCGCTTTGCATCCATCGGAGAGGTCGTTCTTGAGGTGGTAATAGAACCAATTTTGGTCAGGTTCATCTTAGCCACTTCGTCTTTTTGAATTTCCTTGGCGGCGAATGCGCCGAAGGACAGGGAGCCAATCACCAGAGATGCAACAATTCCTGTAACAAGTTTCATAGCCTCTACTCTCCATTAGGTTGTTTTTTTTAGGTCACGGGTCCGGCGTGAAATAGTCAACCCCCGCAACAACCTAAGTATTGCTGCACCTTGCGTTTTTACCACGTCCCGCTAAAAAAATTTATCGATCTCATGCTTCAGCTCAATCAGCGGAGCGCAAAACGTCTGCGGATGTGAAATGAATGGCGCATGGGCGGCTTTATCGAAGACAATCGACGTGCTTTTTGGCCACAGCGCATCGAGAACCGGGATGATTTTACGCGGCACCAGGCCATCCAGGCGACCGTACAGGCGCAAAAACGGCACGTCGAGGGTAGTCAACGGCTGGCGTAAATCGGCGGTTTTGAGGATCTCCAGCCCGCCGTTTAAAACCTCCGGCGACGGCATCGGTAGCGACAGTACCGTGCTCTTCAGCGCTCTCGCATCCTGACGCGCACTTTCGGTACCCATGGTTTGCAACGCCAGAAAGCGTTCGACGGTGCGTTGAAAATCTTCGCTCAGCTGCTGCTGAAATCCGCTCAGCACGTCGGGCTTAATGCCGGGCCAGCTGTCGTGAGCGCTGAAGCAGGGGGAAGAGGCGACGGTGACCAGCGCCTGCACGCGATCGGGATGGGATAACGCGACCTGGCTGGCCACCAGCCCGCCGAGGCTCCAGCCTAGCCAGATCGCGCGATCCGGCGCTTTTTCCAGCACCCGCTGCGCCATCTCTTCCAGCGACATCGCGCCAAAGCCGCCGCTGCGGCCATAGCCAGGAAGATCGACGAGGTGCAGCGTAAAATGCGAAGCCAGCTGCGGCGTGATGCAATCCCACACTTTGGCATTCAGCCCCCATCCGTGCAGCAGCACAAGATGACAATTTCCTTCGCCCGTGGTCTGCCACGCGATCGTTTTCATCAGTTACTGTTCTCTTTCCACCAATATGAGGGGGAAATATGCTAACAGCACACAGCTTATGCTGGCTATGCCAAATGCCGCTAGCCATCGCCGACTGGGGGATCTGCTCGCGATGCACGTCGGCGCTGCTGGCGTCTGAACCGCTGTGCCCGCAGTGCGGCCTGCCGGCCCAATCAAGCGCGCTGCCCTGCGGGCGCTGCCTGCAAAAACCGCCGCCGTGGCAGCGGCTGGTGACGGTGAATGACTATCGACCGCCGCTGAGCGGCCTGATTCACCAGCTGAAATTCAATAAGCGGCCCGAGCTGGCCCCGGCGTTGGCGCGTCTGCTGCTGTTGCGCATTCGCCTGCGTCGGGATCTTCCCCGCCCGGACCGGATAATTAGCGTGCCGCTCTGGCAGCGGCGCCAGTGGAAGCGGGGGTTTAATCAGAGCGACCTGCTGTGTCGGCCGCTATCCCGCTGGCTGGGCAGCGCCTGGCGTAGCGACGCGCTGACCCGTCGGTGCCGTACCGGCACCCAGCATCAGCTCAGCGCCAGATTGCGTAAACAGAATCTGAAAAACGCCTTTCAGCTTGAATTGTCGCTACAGGGTCACCATATCGCCATTGTGGATGATGTCGTCACAACCGGAAGCACCGTCGCCGAGATATCCCGCCTGCTTTTGCGAAACGGCGCCGCGACGGTTCAGGTATGGTGTATATGCCGTACCTTGTAGACCCCTGCTGATGGGCGTATTATAACCCAGTAAAATAGTCAACTATTAGGCCAACGCTATGATCCGTATTTCCGATGCTGCACAAGCGCACTTTGCCAAACTGCTGGCAAATCAGGAAGAAGGGACACAAATTCGCGTATTTGTGATCAATCCCGGCACCCCTAACGCCGAGTGCGGCGTGTCCTACTGCCCACCGGATGCGGTGGAAGATTCCGATACCGCGCTGAAGTTTGAACAGCTCACCGCTTATGTCGATGAACTTAGCGCGCCGTATCTGGAAGACGCTGAAATCGATTTTGTTACCGACCAGCTGGGCTCCCAGCTGACGCTGAAAGCGCCAAACGCCAAGATGCGCAAAGTGTCCGACGATGCCCCGCTGATGGAGCGCGTCGAGTACCTGCTGCAGTCGCAAATTAACCCGCAGCTGGCCGGTCACGGCGGGCGCGTCACGTTGATGGAAATCACCGAAGATGGCCTGGCGATCCTGCAGTTCGGCGGCGGCTGCAACGGCTGTTCGATGGTCGACGTGACGCTGAAAGAAGGGATCGAGAAGCAGATGCTAAACGAGTTCCCGGAACTGAAAGGCGTACGCGATCTGACCGAACACCAGCGCGGCGAGCACTCCTACTACTAATTATCCGCCCGGTTGCCTTTGCGCAGCCGGGCGGCTCCCCCATGTTACCGCGCAACATTCCCCGCTAAGCGACCCGGCAAAAACCCGGGAAAGAGTATGACTTAAGTCTCATATTTGAAATTTTCACCGCCCAGGTGATTCTCAAACTTCATATGTTACCCGTATCATTCACTTCAGGCGCCACAGATAAAAAAATAGCCAGCTATCCTTTCTCTGGGTAAGGATAAAGCCAGCTTCTACGGCGTCAGACATTTTTTGTTCCGGTCGGAACGGATGAAGTCAATGTTGAAACTATGACGTTACCCATAACAAATTAAGGCCAGGTAAATCATGCCATTAGTCATCGTTGCTATCGGGGTTGCCCTGTTATTGTTGCTGATGATCCGTTTCAAGCTGAACGGGTTTATCGCTCTGGTTCTGGTGGCACTTGCCGTCGGGCTCATGCAGGGTATGCCTCTGGATAAAGTTATCGTCTCCATCAAAAACGGCGTTGGGGGAACCCTCGGCAGCCTCGCGCTGATCATGGGCTTCGGCGCGATGCTCGGTAAAATGCTGGCGGACTGCGGCGGTGCGCAGCGTATCGCCACCACGCTGATTGCCAAATTTGGTAAACAACATATTCAATGGGCGGTTGTGCTGACCGGTTTTACCGTCGGCTTCGCCCTGTTCTATGAAGTGGGCTTCGTACTGATGCTGCCGCTGGTCTTTACCATCGCCGCATCCGCCGGTATCCCGCTGCTCTATATCGGCGTGCCGATGGCGGCCGCGCTCTCCGTGACGCACGGTTTCCTGCCTCCGCACCCGGGCCCGACGGCGATTGCCACTATTTTCCATGCCGACATGGGCAAGACCCTGCTGTTTGGTACGATTCTGGCGATCCCGACGGTTATCCTCGCGGGCCCGGTTTATGCGCGCTTCCTGAAAGGCATCGATAAGCCGATTCCGGAAGGGCTGCATAACCCGAAAACCTTCACTGAAGAAGAGATGCCGGGTTTTGGTGTCAGCGTCTGGACCTCGCTGGTCCCGGTTATCCTGATGGCGATGCGCGCCGTGGCCGAGATGGTTCTGCCGAAAGGCCACGCCTTTCTGCCGATCGCTGAATTCTTCGGCGACCCGGTGATGGCGACGCTGATCGCGGTACTGATCGCGATGTTCACCTTCGGTCTCAACCGCGGTCGTTCAATGGAGCAGATTAACGATACGCTGACCTCCTCGATCAAAATCATCGCCATGATGCTGCTGATCATCGGCGGCGGCGGCGCCTTCAAGCAGGTGCTGGTCGATAGCGGGATGGATAAATACATCGCCTCTATCATGCATGAATCCAATATGTCCCCGCTGTTTATGGCGTGGTCGATTGCTGCGGTTCTGCGTATCGCGCTGGGTTCCGCCACCGTTGCGGCTATCACCGCGGGCGGTATCGCCGCGCCGCTGATCGCCAGCACCGGCGTGAGCCCTGAACTGATGGTTATCGCCGTTGGCTCCGGCAGCGTTATCTTCTCCCACGTTAACGATCCGGGCTTCTGGCTGTTTAAGGAATACTTCAACCTGACCATCGGCGAGACCATTAAGTCGTGGTCAGTGCTGGAAACCATTATCTCCGTGTGCGGTTTGATCGGCTGCCTGCTGTTGGGTATGGTGGTGTAAGCCAGTTATCGCCTTAAAACGGGCCGGGTCGCCGCGATGCGAACCCGGCTTTTTTATGCGTGATGGCCACAACGGCCAGACTTATCGCAGTAATACCCGCCTGCGCGCGGCGCCTGACATTGAAATTCACCCAACTATCCCCCATTCTAGATCCCATGCTACAGCGCGGGACGCGCGCTTCATTCACCCTATTCAACAGGACTGCGCATATGACCAATCCATTACTGACGCCTTTTTCATTACCGCCATTTTCTGCAATCAAACCCGAGCACGTGGTCCCCGCGGTCACTAAAGCGCTGGATGACTGCCGGGCGGCGGTAGAGCGCGCGGTGGCGCAAGGGGCGCCGTATACCTGGGAAAATCTTTGCCAGCCGCTGGCGGAAGTGGACGATGTGCTGGGGCGCCTTTTTTCTCCGGTCAGCCACCTGAACTCGGTTAAAAACAGCCCGGAGTTGCGCGAAGCCTACGAACAAACCCTGCCGCTGCTCTCCGAGTACAGCACCTGGGTTGGGCAACATGAAGGTCTGTACAAAGCGTACCGCGACCTGCGCGACGGCGACCATTACGCCACCCTGAATACCGCGCAGAAAAAAGCGGTCGATAACGCGCTGCGTGATTTTGAACTCTCCGGTATTGGCCTGGCGAAAGAGCAGCAGAAACGCTACGGCGAAATCGCCGCTCGCCTCTCCGAGCTGGGCAATCAGTACAGCAACAACGTGCTCGACGCGACCATGGGTTGGACCAAGCTGATCGCCGATGAGTCCGAGCTCTCCGGGATGCCGGAAAGCGCGCTTGCCGCGGCGAAAGCCCAGGCTGAAGCCAAAGAGCAGGAAGGGTATCTGCTGACCCTGGATATCCCGAGCTATCTGCCGGTGATGACCTACTGCGACAATCAGGCGCTGCGTGAAGAGCTGTATCGCGCGTATTCCACCCGTGCCTCCGACCAGGGGCCGAACGCCGGAAAATGGGATAACGGCCCGGTGATGGCGGAAATTCTTGCCCTGCGCCATGAACTGGCGCAGCTGCTGGGCTTTGACAGCTATGCCGATAAGTCGCTGGCGACCAAAATGGCGGAAAATCCGCAGCAGGTGCTCGACTTCCTGACCGACCTGGCCAAACGCGCCCGTCCGCAGGGTGAGAAAGAGCTGGCTCAGCTGCGCGCCTTCGCCAAAGCCGAATGCGGCGTTGATGAGCTGCAGCCGTGGGATATTGCTTACTACAGTGAAAAACAGAAGCAGCATCTTTACAGCATCAGCGATGAACAGCTTCGCCCGTACTTCCCGGAAAACAAAGCCGTTAACGGCCTGTTCGAAGTGGTTAAGCGTATTTACGGCATTACCGCGAAAGAGCGTACTGACGTTGACGTCTGGCATCCTGAGGTGCGCTTCTTCGAACTCTATGATGAAAATAACGAGCTGCGCGGCAGCTTCTACCTCGATCTCTACGCCCGCGAACACAAACGCGGCGGGGCTTGGATGGATGACTGCGTCGGCCAGATGCGCAAGCTTGACGGCACGCTGCAAAAGCCGGTCGCTTATCTGACCTGCAACTTTAACCGTCCCGTCAGCGGTAAGCCGGCGCTGTTCACCCACGATGAAGTGATCACCCTGTTCCACGAATTTGGTCACGGTCTGCACCATATGCTGACCCGTATCGATACCGCTGGCGTCTCCGGCATCAGCGGGGTACCGTGGGATGCGGTCGAACTGCCGAGCCAGTTTATGGAAAACTGGTGCTGGGAGCCGGAAGCGCTGGCGTTTATCTCCGGCCACTACGAAACCGGCGAGCCGCTGCCGCAGGAGCTGCTGGAGAAAATGCTGGCGGCGAAAAACTACCAGGCGGCGATGTTTATTCTGCGCCAGCTGGAGTTCGGCCTGTTCGACTTCCGCCTGCATGCAGAGTTCAGCCCGCAGCAGGGCGCGAAAATCCTCGAAACGCTGGCGGAAATTAAGCAGCAGGTCGCGTTGATTCCTGGTCCGTCGTGGGGCCGCTTCCCGCACGCCTTCAGCCATATCTTCGCCGGAGGTTATGCGGCGGGCTACTACAGCTACCTGTGGGCCGACGTGCTGGCGGCGGATGCCTTCTCGCGCTTCGAAGAGGAGGGGATCTTCAATCGCGAAACCGGCCAGTCGTTCCTCGACAACATCCTTAGCCGCGGCGGTTCGGAAGAGCCAATGGTCCTGTTCAAACGCTTCCGCGGTCGCGAGCCGCAGCTGGACGCGATGCTTGAGCATTACGGTATTAAGAGTTAATCCTGTTGTGAAAATTTGTTTAATTGATGAAACGGGCGCCGGAGACGGCGCCCTATCCGTTCTGGCTGACCGCTGGGGGCTGGAGCAGGATGAGGACAACCTGATGGCGCTGGTGATGACGCCCGAGCATCTGGAGCTTCGCAAGCGCGATGAGCCGAAGCTTGGCGGCATCTTCGTCGATTTTGTCGGTGGGACGATGGCCCATCGGCGCAGGTTCGGCGGCGGCCGCGGCGAGGCGGTGGCGAAAGCGGTGGGCATCAAAGGCGACTACCTGCCGGATGTGGTCGATGCGACCGCCGGTCTGGGAAGGGATGCCTTTGTTCTTGCCTCCGTGGGCTGTCGCGTGCGGATGCTCGAGCGTAACCCGGTGGTTGCCGCGCTGCTCGACGATGGCCTGGCGCGCGGCTACGCCGATGCGGAGATCGGCCCGTGGTTGCAGGAGCGGTTGCAGCTGATCCACGCTTCCAGCCTGACGGCGCTGACTGATATCACCCCGCGTCCGCAGGTGGTCTATCTCGACCCGATGTTTCCGCATAAGCAGAAAAGCGCGCTGGTGAAGAAAGAGATGCGGGTATTTCAGTCGCTGGTGGGGCCGGATTTAGACGCCGATGGTCTGCTGGAACCGGCGCGACGGCTGGCGAGCAAACGGGTAGTGGTTAAGCGACCGGACTACGCGCCGCCGCTGGCGGACGTGGCGACGCCGAACGCGGTCGTGACCAAAGGCCACCGGTTTGATATATACGCCGGAACGGCGGTTGAGCCACAATCCGGGCATGTTTCTGACTGAAATAGCGTGCGTGCTTCCCCCGGGGGCGGCGCTCATCGCGCCTTGCCCGGGCTATGGGTTCGTGCGGTCTGGGGGGGGGAGCCCGGATAAGGCGTTAGCCGCAATCCGGGAAACCTTGTCGGCGGCCGCGTTTTTACGCGCTTTTTGTATTAATCATCCGGTTCAGCCACGGCACCATGATCGCCATGACCACCGTTACGCCCAGGGTCACCAGGCCAATTTTGCTGAAGACATCGGTATAAATCGGCAGCGTCTGTAGCGGGTCGGTAATATTGTCCGGTACGGCGGTGAAGGTCGCCACGTAGCCGCCCAGCAGGAACGCGGCAGCCTGCGTCAGGAACCACATCCCAAGAATAAAGCCCATCAGATGCTGCGGTACCAGCGCGGCGACCATCGCCAGCCCCAGAGCGCTAATCAGCAGTTCCCCCAGGCTCTGGAACAGATAGACCAGCACGATAAACCACGGCGAGGTCAGCCCCTGGGCATCGGCAAACCACATTCCCGCGGCGGCGGCCGTCAGAAAGCCTAGCGCGCACAGGAACATACCGAGGGTGAACTTCATCGGCATGGTCAAATCTTTGCCCTTATTACCCAAACGCGTATAGATAGCGGCGAGGATCGGACTGGCAACCACTACCCAGAACGGGTTTAGCGCCTGGAAACTCACCGGATTAATCGCGAAGCCGAGAATTTCATGATGGACGTTGTTGATCGCAAAGAAGTTGAGTGAGGTGGGCATCTGCGCGTACAGAATATAAAACAGCACCGCTTCCAGCATCAGGATAAAGGCGACGAACATTTTGTTGCGTCCGGTCTTATCCAGCTTGAAGGCCTCGCGGAAGAAAAAAATCGTCACCACCACCGAGAGGATAATCAGCACCAGGTTGGCGATTTTGACGTTATGCATTAGCCAGGCGCAGAGAAAAATCATGACCACCGTTCCGGCCAGCACGTACAGCAGATTGCGCAGGCTTAGCGGCTTGCGGTCCGGCTCAGAGCCGATATCCTTCACCATTCCTCGACAGGCGAAGTAAACCAGCAGGGCGACGATCAGCCCTGCGCCGCACAGGTTGTAGGTCACCGCGTAGCCGAACTTATCGGCAATCACCGGCGCCAGCGAGAGCGACAGCAGCGAACCGATATTGATCGACATATAAAACAGCGTGAAGGCGCCATCCAGACGGGCATCTTTTGGCGGATAGCACTTAGATAGCAGGCTCGCCGGGTTGGCTTTAAATAGCCCGTTTCCCACCGCAATAGTCCCCAGCGCGATGAAAATCAAATTGGGTTGGTGCAGCGACAGGCCGGTCATAAAGTAGCCCGCTGCCAGCACAATCGCGCCCAGAACCAGCGTACGTTTCGTACCCAGCAGATGATCGCCGACATAGCCGCCGATGGAGATAAGGCCGTAGACCAGCGCGGCAAACGCGCCGAAGGTAATAAACGCCTGCTCCTGAGAAAAACCAAGCTGTTTAACAAAGAATACAGCCAGGATGCCCTGTACGCCGTAATAGCCAAATCGCTCCCATAGTTCCACAAAAAAGATCATGAAGAATGGGCGAGGTTGCTGCAGCAAGCCTGTCGGTGCGGTTGAATTCATCTTTCTTCGCCTTTAAGTCCTGTCCGGAAAAGTATGAACGCGTATGCCAAAACGCGCTGAAAAAGCTTTATTTTGCGTAATGATATGATGTTCATGGCTGTTAACAAATTATTATATGGGTAAATTGCCGGTGAAATGGTTGATCAGTCTGGCATTGTGGTGATTATGTGGATGTATGTGCTTTTTCTGCAGTGGGTGAGGCGAGAAACAAAAACGCCCGCGTTAGCGGGCGTTGGTCATCAGCGAATTAAATAACGTCCTGTTATTCGTCTTCTTCGTCGCGCAGTGGGACAATCAGCATATCAACGTGAACGGTGTTGATAAGCTGACGCGCTGAGGACATTAGTTTGCTCCAGAAGTCCTGATGGTGACCACAAACCACCAGGTCCATATCATATTTTTTAATCGCATCAACCAGAACCTGGCCGAGATCGCCGCTGCCGCTGAGGGTCTCAGTGATCGGGTAGCCCGCGTTAGTCGACAGCTCGCTTAACGCGTGATGAGTCTCTTCAGAGATGCGTTTCTGCATGTCGCCCAGATTGACGTCAATAAGGCCGGTGTAGAGATCGGAGTAATTCACATCCACGTGGATCAGGGAAACTTTTGCATTGTAGGGACGGGCCATAGAAACGGCTTTTTCTACCAGTACTTTGCTTTCCGGGGACAGGTCTACTGCAATAAGAATATGTTTGTAAGCCATAGTGTTACTCCTTCCATAAGTTGTCGATGACCGTTGGACCTGACAGCCAGCGCTGCCGCTTCGCCCGCGTCCTGCGTGCTACATTCGCGGGGGCTAGTCCTTAAGGACCTAATTGTAGAAGATATTTCTACCTTATAGCGCCCCTCGCGATCCGTCAATCCACCTTGTTCAGCGAATAGTTAAACAAATATATCCGACTTATGCATTGATAATGATTAACGTTGTGGTAAAAAAATTAACTGATCTCCTACACTATTTAATGAGCCGGTCGGATAAATAAACGTGATCGGAATCGCACTCTTTTACTGTACAGTCGGTTTGCTATTGGGGAGCGGTAGTCCCGGAGGGAGCCTCCGAGGACGGGTCGCCGGGGAGGAGGTATGATCAGCACTATTGCGCTGTTTTGGGCCCTGTGTATCGTATGTGTAGTGAATATGGCACGCTACTTCTCGTCGCTGCGTGCATTGCTTGTTGTGCTACGTGGTTGTGACCCTTTGCTCTATCAATATGTCGACGGCGGCGGTTTTTTTACGTCGCACGGACAGCCCAGCAAACAGATGCGCCTGGTGTGGTACATCTACGCTCAGCGCTACCGCGATCACCATGACGATGAGTTTATCCGCCGCTGCGAGCGGGTTCGTCGGCAGTTTATCCTCACCAGCGCGCTATGCGGCCTGGTGGTGGTCAGCATGATTGCCCTGGCTATCTGGCACTAGTTTTACGGCAGGCAAAAAAAACGGGCCAGTTTCCTGACCCGTTTGTCTCTCTTCTGACTGATACCCGCTTAGATAAACTGCAGCGAGAGCCAGTACAGCGCACCGGACAGCAGAATCGCTGCCGGCAGGGTGAGCACCCAGGCCATCAGGATGCTGGTGACGGTTTTCTTCTGCAGACCGCCGCCATCAACGAGCATCGTCCCCGCTACCGAGGAGGAGAGCACGTGGGTGGTGGAAACCGGCATCCCGGTATAGCTCGCCAGACCAATCGATACGGCTGCGGTCATTTGAGCTGACATACCCTGCGCGTAGGTCATCCCTTTCTTACCGATTTTCTCGCCGATAGTGGTCGCCACGCGACGCCAGCCGATCATGGTGCCGATTCCCAGCGCCAGAGCAACCGCCATAATAATCCAGATTGGCGCATACTCGATGGTGCTCAGCATATCGGTTTTCAGCTTCTTCAGCAGACGCTTATCGTCAGCATTCACTTCCGGCAGTTTAGCCACTTTATCGGTGGTGTCGGAGATGCAGAGCATAATACGGCGCAAATGGCTACGCTGCTCAACGGAGAGCGTGTCGTAGCTTTCGGTGCCGGCCAGCATCGTCTTCACGCGGTCAAGCGCGTTGATGGTGTTTGCCGGGTGGCAGTGAAACTCGCCGTTAGCGGCTGCCCCTGCGTCCGGAGACGGAATGAGCTGCTCGGCGCCGGTCGCTTTCTTCAACAGCTCAGGGCGCTGCTGGAAGAAGGTTTCCACATTGTTGACCGCATCGCGGGTACGGGTGATTTCGTAGCCGGAAGCGTTCATATTGACCACGAAGCCCGCCGGAGCAACGCCGATCAGAACCAGCATCACCAGGCCAATGCCTTTCTGGCCATCGTTCGCGCCATGGGAGAACGCGACGCCAATGGCGGACAGAATCAGCGCAATACGCGTCCAGAATGGCGGCTTTTTCTTGCCGTCTTTCTTTTCACGCTCGGCTGGGGTCAGGTGGATACGGGCGCGTTTTTTGGTTCCGCTCCAGTAGCGACGCAGAATGAAAATCAGGCCGCCCGCCACAACCAGACCCACGATTGGCGAGATGATCAGCGAGCCAAAAATACCCATGACTTTCGGGATGTTCAGCGCATCTACCACCGACGTGCCGGTCATCAGCGCATTGGTTAAACCAATACCGATGATCGCGCCGATCAGAGTGTGCGAGCTGGAGGCCGGAAGGCCGAAGTACCAGGTGCCGAGGTTCCAGATGATTGCCGCCAGCAACATGGAAAAGACCATGGCGAGGCCATGCGCTGAACCCATGTTAAGCAGCAGGTCGGTCGGCAACATATGCACGATGGCATAGGCTACGCTGAGACCGCCCAGCAGAACGCCGAAGAAGTTAAAAAGAGCCGCCATCGCCACAGCAAGCTGCGACCGCATTGCGCGTGTGTAAATCACAGTTGCAACAGCGTTTGCGGTATCATGAAAACCATTGATCGCTTCGTAAAAAAGCACGAAAGCCAGAGCAAGCAATAATAATAGCCCGGTATGTAAATCCAGACCGGCAAATAAATGTAGCATAGGACGTTACGCCATTTTGAGGACATGAACGCGGCGCATTATCAGTGACTTTCGCGGCGCGGGCAAAGTGAAATATAGACTTTTTTTGATTTTCTTCCTGTTTAAGTTTTACCTTGTTGGGAGTATTCCTATATCTTTCAATAAGGTACATAAATCTGTTTTTTTCAGGCTGGTGCGACCAGAATGAAAAATTTACAATTCCCGACAATCGGGATATGAGGAATGTTGTGTGGAAAGGTTTGATGCCATCGTAATCGGCGCCGGAGCGGCGGGAATGTTTTGTGCGGCGCAGGCGGGGCAGGCAGGTTGCCGGGTACTGTTGCTCGATAATGGCAAAAAGCCCGGGCGTAAGATCCTGATGTCCGGCGGTGGCCGTTGTAACTTTACTAACATGTATATCGAACCCGCGGCATATCTCAGTCAAAACCCGCATTTTTGCAAATCTGCGCTGGCGCGCTACACCCAGTGGGACTTTATCGATCTGGTTGGCAAATACGGTATTGCCTGGCATGAGAAAACTCTGGGCCAGCTTTTCTGCGATGATTCCGCCGAGCAAATCGTTAACCTGCTGCTGGCCGAGTGCGAAAAAGGCGGCGTGCAAATTCGTCTGCGCAGCGAAATTATCGGCGTTGAACGGGATGATGAGGGCTACACGCTACAGCTTAACGGCGAGACGGTGGCGGCGAAAAAGCTGGTGGTTGCCTCTGGCGGACTGTCTATGCCGGGCCTCGGCGCCTCGCCGTTTGGCTATAAGCTTGCCGAGCAGTTTGGCCTGAAGGTGCTGCCGACCCGAGCGGGCCTGGTGCCGTTCACCTTGCATAAGCCGCTGCTTGAACAGCTGCAGGTGCTTTCCGGGGTGTCGGTACCCTCGACCATCACGGCGGAAAATGGGACCGTCTTCCGGGAAAATCTGCTCTTTACCCACCGCGGGCTGTCCGGACCGGCGGTACTGCAAATTTCCAGCTACTGGCAGCCGGGAGAATTCGTCAGCATCAATCTGCTGCCGGATTGCCATCTTGATGACTTCCTTAACGAGCAGCGTGCGGCGCATCCCAATCAGAGCCTGAAAAACACCCTCGCGATGCAGCTGCCGAAGCGGTTGGTTGAATGCTTACAGCAGCTGGGCCAACTTCCGGATGTCACCCTGAAACAGCTTAACGTTCGCGAGCAGCAGGCGCTGGTTGAGACGCTGACCGCATGGCGCGTCCAGCCGAATGGTACCGAAGGCTATCGCACGGCGGAAGTGACCCTCGGCGGTGTCGATACGAATGAGCTCTCTTCGCGCACCATGGAAGCCCGAAAGGTGCCCGGTTTGTACTTTATCGGCGAAGTGATGGACGTCACCGGCTGGCTGGGAGGCTATAACTTCCAGTGGGCGTGGGCATCAGCCTGGGCTTGCGCGCAGGCTTTAGCGGAACAGAAATAACCGCTTGCTCTGTATCCGCGGACCCGGCTCCGCCTTATCCGCTGATATTGTGCTGCTTTAATTTGCGCCACAGGGTCGTGGGACTGATGCCGAGCATCACCGACGCTTTGGTTCTGTCCCCGTCGGTTTTTTCGATGACATGGGTAATCAGCCGTTTCTCTTGTTTCTTTAATAAATCGGTTTCATCTGATGTCACGCCCGTGGCCGGGAAGTGAGATCTCTCGTTGTCGCCATCCGGTGAAATTTGACCGATCTGCAGCAAAACGTCTTTGCTCACTCGATCGATGTCCAGCAGGACGATGAGCCGGTAGATAACCGCCTGAAGTTCACGAATGTTGCCAGGCCAGCTATAGCGATGCAAAAAATCCACCGCGTCGGGGGTGAATGTGATTTGCTTACCTTGCTGATAAAGCAGGTTCTGAATCAACAACATGATATCGCCCGGTCGTTGGCGTAAGGCCGGTAGACTCAACTCAAGAATATTAATTCTATAGTACAGATCCCGCCTGAACTCACCGCTGGCGACGAGCTGGCGCAGATCCTTATTGCTGGCGGTGATCAGGCGAAAATCGGCGGTGATCAACGTATCGCCCCCGAGACGAGAGAATTGCTTCTCTTGTAACACGCGCAGCAGCTTAACCTGTACCGATAACGGCGCTTCGCTGATTTCATCGATAAACACTGTGCCGTTCATCGCCATTTCAAACACACCCGGTTTTCCGCCCTTACGTGCGCTGGTAAATGCGCCGTCGGCATAGCCAAAGAGTTCGCTTTCCAGAATACCCTCAGGGATGGCCGCGCAGTTAATCGCGATAAAAGGGCTATGGCTTCTGGCGCTATGGTTATGAATACTCTGGGCGAAAAGCTCTTTGCCTGTGCCGGTATCGCCTAAAATATGAATGGGAAGTTCGTGGCGGGCGCACAGTTTAGCTTTTTTTATGACATCGCGTATCGCCGGAGACTGGCCAATAATGTCGTCGAAAGACCAGGTTGTGGAAAAACCGCGGAGCTTACTTTTTTTGCTGATACTATTTTGCCAAAGCGAGCTTTCCTGGCTTAACCCCGTAATAACGGCATAAGATATTTTTGGGTTAGAAAAATGGCGCACGGAAATATGAATCGTTACGCCGTTAATGTCTATAGCCTGCTCTTTGATGTCTAATTCATTAATAATGCTGGCATAAATCTCTTTAAAGGCTACTTTTTTGAATAGTTTATCTCCGGCTTGACATTAAAATAATTCAACACCGGTGGCATTGATATTTATAATTTCACCAAGCTGATCAATGCACATAATACCTTCACGCGCCTGATTCAAGGCTGAATGGCTCATGATTAGCTTGCTGTTTTCTCGATTAATGTATTTCAATAAACTGTGAGATTCATTGATGGCCTGTTCAATGGAAATGTTATCGGTATCACCCATGATTGCATTGAGGTGATATTTTTGCGCCATTTCAGCAACGGTCAGGCCGCCGATTACGGTATGATAATTATTCTCCGAAAGATTCTTTATGACATTTTCAATATCGTGATGGTTGTAAACCTGACAAATTTTAAACTCTTCATTGGTCATGTTTTGGTAATGGCGCAAGGCGCTACAAAATTGCGGGAAGCCAACGGCGGCAATTTTTTGCGATTTGCTGTTGGCTTCTTGTAAGATGCGATAAACGCCATGAAAATCATGGGCGATTTCAACGACAGGGATAGTAATGTTGCTACGCAAGAGTGCGGCGGTACCGCCCCGGCTAATAATTATCTTAGTGCCGGATTGAATCATCTCATGGGCTTTGTCGAGAACATCTGAATAACGAAATTCATAGACGGGGATGTCGAGCTTTCTTTCAATAAGGACATTCATAATTCTTTGGGTTATTGTCCTGGAAACTGAAAAGATAACAATTTCATTATTATTCATGCATTATTCTCGCAGGCATCAGAGTAGGCAAGCCTTAGTATATGATGAGACCGAGGAGAAGCAATGAGGGAAGTCATGTTATGAGTGATTCAGAATAAAAGCCCTACGCCGATGTAGACGTAAGGCTTCATAATTAGCGATTAGAAGCGCAGGCGGCGATAGACGATTTGACCATTACACAGAGTTGCGCAGTTATCAATGTAACGGTCCCCTTCAATTTTAACGCCCTGAGTATCTTCAAAAACCATCTTCTCTTTTCGCAGCTTAACAATGGAAATATCAGCACAAGCACCGGGCGCCAGGGTACCAATTTGTCCCTGCATTTTCATTAAGCGCGCCGGCGTAGCGGTTACCGCGCGAACGATATCGAAGAAGGACATTCCCATGTTGAGATATTTCGACATGACGTGGAGCAGACTGTAGACCTTATCCGTCCGTAAGCTATTTCTCAGGGTGAGATCGGTACTAATGATATCCGGATAGAATCCCTGCTCCATGGCGGTTCTGGCAACGTGAAAATCAAAGTGGGCCACGCCGTTTGAACAGTCGAAGATAACCCCCCGGGTCTGCGCCTCTTTTATCGCCGCATAGACCTCGCCCTGTTCATTAAGAATCGAGTGGCCGGTACCGTGGAAGCAGTGTGCGTAAATATCATCGGCATTAAAATAACGGATCAGTTCATCGGCACAGAGAAGCGAGTCCGTGACGTGAACGCAAATCGTGGTATCCAGTTTACGCGCCAGGGAGACGGTAGAGAGAAGCGGGTCGCTGGCGTACTGTTTCCCTTTGGCGATATCCTGGCTGTAGCGTAGTTTCAAGCCGAGAATATTGTCTCTATTGCCATTTAGGGTTTGGGCTATCTTCTCTTCGTTGTAATTTGCCGGGTTGGTATTTTCCAGATAACCGGTCGGCCCGCCCCCGAGGGTGGAAAGCCCGACGTTGACCACGTTCAAATAGCTTTTGATTTTCACCATGGCAGGATGAATCACGCTGTTGCGAAAAAGCTGATAATTCACCCAGCCGCTGCTGCCGGCATCGACCATGCTGGTGACCCCGTTGGGCAAGCATACGATGTCAGGGTTGACGCTGATGGCGGTTCCGCCGTGAAAAACATGACCATGGAAGTCGATTAAACCAGGCAGCACGATACAACCCGCGGCATCAATCACCGTTTCGGCCTGCAAATCGTCAACGGCATTTAAGTCCACGATGCGATTACCGATAACGCCAATATTGCGATTAATATAATCATGGCCTTCGAGATCGGCGACCAGACCGTTTTTAATCAGAATATCCAGTTTCATTTTTTGCTCCTGTTAAATGCCGATAAACTTCCAGTAGGGGATACCGATCAGGAAGAAGATTAATACGTTGACCACCACCATGATGGTGCCCAGCATCCAGAACGTTTTTTGCGGGACATAGCCGCTGGAGAACGTAAATACGCCAGCGCCGTTGCCGTAGTGCGTAAGCAGTGCGCCGTATCCTGCGGAGAAGGCCAGAGAAAGCGCCACGTACATAGGATGCGCCTGGGTCGTCATTCCCAGGGTAAAGAGTACCGGATAGAAAGAGACGACGAACGCGCTATTCGAGACAAAGAAATAGCGGACAGCAAGGCTGATAAAGACCAGGACGGCAATCGCGCTGATTTCATTCAGGTGCGACAGGTCGAGATAGTTTTTGATAACGTCCACCAGAAAGACGTAGAAACCGCCTTTTGATAGGGCAACCGCACATCCATAAAACGCGCCATACCAGACGAAAGTTTGCCAGGCCGATTTTTCACTCACCACGTCATTCCAGCTCAGCACGCCGAAAAGCAGCAGACAGGCGAGAAACGCCAGGCCGACGGGAATAAAGGCGATACCGGTGATGGAACCCGTCATCCAGCCGAGCACGCCCAGAACAAAGAACACGATCAGCAGCTTCTCTTCGCGTTTTACCGGACCCAGCTCACGCAGACCCTTCTCGGCAATTTCATTGACGTTATCGATAACTTTCAGTTCCGGCGCGTAGATTTTATACAGTATCCACGGCGCGAGCAGCAGCACCAGTCCGGCAGGCACCACGGCAGCTTTAAACCAGGTCATCCATTCGAGATTCACTTTCATGATCTCATTGGCCAGCGAGACGGTAATCGAGTTAGTCGCCATCCCCGTCAGAAACAGGCTGGAGGTTCCCATTGAGACGACGTACATCAGGATGGTCAGATAGGCGCCGATTTTCCGGCTACCGTCGTCGGGCTTAGAGCCCAGCGCTTCGGCGATGTTCCTGAAGATGGGATAGGTGATGCCTCCCGAACGGGACATATTTGAACCCGTTGCCGGGGCCAGTACGGTATCCGTCACCATCATCAGATATCCCAGGGTGAGGGTATTTTTACCGTAGCGTTTTAGCAGCAGATAGGCGATACGTTTACCCAGTCCGGTGATAACAAACGCTTTGCAAATAATAAAGGCGCTGATAATAAACCAGACCATAGGGCTGCCAAAACCGGCAAACAGGGGAGCAGGGTCGAGAACCAGAGAGGCAAACCCGAGAATAATCAGCATAATGACCGCATCGGTAAACGGGCGCAAAACCAGCCCGCACAGCATCGCCAGATAGATGCCAACCATATGCCAGGTCGGTGCGGAGACGCCTTCCGGGTGCGGTATTATCCAAAATAAAACGGGGAAAAAGATAATGGGCAAGAGTTTTAAATAAAGCATTTTTATTACCTTTGCTTTAATGCCGCGGCCCTTCAGGGCACCGCGGCCTGATATTATTTAATCAAATTAACGATACATGTCGTCGATAAACTCAACGCCTGTCTCATCCAGTGATTTTTTGACCCAAAGGCGATTCGCGGTGCCGTTTTTGGCGGCCTCTACTTTGCTGGCATCGAATTTTGCATACTCTTTGGCTTTATTCAGTACGGCTTCTGCGTCGCCGAGGGGGATTACAATCACGCCATCCGCATCGCCGACGATCAGGTCGCCCGGACAAACCGCGACGCCGCCAACGGCGATCGGCGTGTTCACCTCTCCCGGACCTTGTTTAAACGGGCCCGCGGGATTGGAGCCGGTGGCGAACAGCGGAAAATCGAGAACCGACAGCGCATCGATATCGCGGATAGGTCCATCCAGCACGATACCGGCGACTTTCTTCATGCAGTGGGCATAGGCCACCATGATCTCGCCCATCAACGCTCGCGAGCGGTCGCCTTCGTTGGAGACCACAATCACATCGTTCTCACCCGCCATATCCAGCGCGGCGTGCAGCATCAGGTTATCGCCCGCGCGAACTTTTACGGTGATGGCGAAGCCCGCCATAATCGGTTTTTTCGGCGAAGAAATACGTTTAATTCCGTTACCCAGTACGGCAATGCGGTTCATGGTGTCAGCGATATTCGCCGCCGGGAGCTGTTCAAATTCTTTAAGGAGATCGACGCTGCAGGCTGGACGTTTTAAAAAAATGCGGTTACCAATAGTCATGTTCTTTCTCCTTAAAAACCCGGGACCGGCCAGGACGGCTTCTTACCGGATAAGACTTCATCAATGCCAATAGCGGAATGGAGCGATGCTCTGTCGGTCGCTTCGATAGTGGCGGCGCCAATGTGCGGGGCAATCACGATATTGCTTAGCGAGAAAATCGGATCGTTGGCATCAAACGGCTCTTTCTTTAAAACATCCACGCCCGCCCCGGCGATAGCGTGGGTGCTCAAGGCGTGATACAGCGCTTTTTCATCGACCAGCTTTCCGCGTGCGGTATTAATGAAGTAGGCGGTGGGCTTCATCATGGAAAACTGTTTCTCACCGATAAAATCAGTGGTTTCCGCGGTTGTTGGGCAGTGCAGAGAAACAAAGTCGCTTTCTTTGAAAATACGGTCAAAATCGTCGGTAAGCTCTACGCCTTCGGGGATCTGCTGCTGAGTTTTATACGGATCGTAGGCGATAACTTTCATATTAAAGCCATGCAGCGCTTTTATTGCCACGCGTGAACCGATATTTCCCACGCCAATCAGGCCCAGCGTTTTACCATCCAGTTCCACTTTTGGCGTGCGCAGTTTTGCCCAGTAATAATCTTCAAGCATCTTTTCCTGTACCAGCTTGAAATTACGCGAGCAGTGCAGCATATAAAATATGGCCAGTTCGGCAACGGACATACTATTAGCAATGGGCGCATTTAATACGACTACGCCATGACGTTTAGCGGACTCCAGATCGACCGTATCGTAACCAGCACCATGTCGTGCAACGACTTTCAGCTTTTTAGCCGCCTCAAATACGCGATCGGACATTTTTGAAAGGCGTACGATAATACCGTCGCAATCCCCAATGTCGCGAATGATATCTTCTTCTTCCATCCCTGAGCCGTTAATCAGCTGATAACCGCGGCTTTCCAGATATTCTCTTCCTTCCGCCATGATTTCCTGCGGGAGTAAAATTTTGTAGGTCATTTAACTATCTCCAGTGTTGATTACGTGGAGGTAATTGCATGGGGTGTGCCATAAATTAATATTGTGCGAATTTAATTTTCAACTACATGATAAATATGCAGTTTTTTTATTTTTATTTTTGTGGCTGAGTGATGCTCTTCACATATTAAGATAGTGCTGTGGGTTGGGGTATTTAATTTTGAAATGGTTGAAATGCAAAATTAAATGAGGCGGCTATTCGCCTCACATTTTCTGTTGTTGATGCAAAGTAAAGGTTTGTTTGTATCCATTGACATTGTTCAGCGGACAACTTAAAACGTCAGGGTGACGTTTTCTCAAGGGGAATTATTGCCAGTGAATAAACTACAGCTGGAGATATTCATGCTTATGGTTCAGGAGGGGAATATTCATTGCGTATCTCAGCGGCTAGGTATTGAACCCTCTTCGATAACAACCAGCATTTGTGCGCTTGAAAATGCGCTGGGTTTCAATCTTATTAAGCGCGGCAGGAATATCAGAAAAGTTATCTTAACGGAAAAAGGGCACGCGTTTTATCGACTTGCCCCAGAGTTACTGAGATTGCTTAATGTGATTGCGGATATTCGGGCAGGAATAAAACAGCCCGGCAAATCTTTCCCGCCGGGCAAGATAATCAGTTCAGCCCAAGGAAATACTGGGCGATTTTGAAGTAGATAATCAGTCCGGTACCATCGATAAGGGTGGCGATAAACGGCGCTGAAACTACCGCCGGGTCGATACCGACGCGTTTGAGCGTCAGGGGGATCACCGACGATACCACCGCGCTCCACAGGGTAATACAAACCAGCGTCAGGCTGACGATCAGGGTGATCTCCATGCCGATGCCCATCATCCAGGCGCGCAGGCAGCCCGCCAGACCGAGCGTAATGGCGATCAGCAGCGAGGTTGAGACCTCTTTACGGATCACGCGCCCCATATCGCGCAGCCGCACTTCCCCGAGCGCCATGGAACGCACGAGGGTGGAGGTGATCTGCGTCCCGCTGTTACCGCCGGTACCAATCAGCAGCGGAATGAAAAAGGCCAGCGCGATAGCTGACTCTAGCGCCTCTTCAAAATGCTGTAACACGCTGCTGGTGTAGGCTTCGGCGACAAAGAGCAGCAGCAGCCATACCGAACGTTTTTTCCATAGCGCCCACGGGCTGGTTTCCAGATAGGGCTTTTCCAGCGGCAGCGTTGCCCCCTGGCGCTGAGCATCCTCGGTCACGTCATCTTCCAGCAGATGCGCAATCTCTTTTTCCATCAGGCAGCCGACCAGCTCGCCCTTTTCGACCACCGGCACGAGATCGAGCCCGCGCTCGGCCAGTTCGGCGACCACCTGTGGACGCGGGTCGTCAGGCCTGACGCGAAACAGGCAGCTATCCATTAAATAACGAATGGATTGTGCGGCATCGCTCTCCTGCAGCAGCTTTTTTATCGATAAGCTGCCGCGCAGTTTTTTTCCGGCGACGACAAAAACCTGGCCGGGGATCTCATCGCTGGCCAGCTGAGAAACAAACAGCTCGCGGGCTTCATGCACGCTAAGATGTTCCGGCAGGGTGATGAAATCGGTACGCATGTACTGGACGATCGCGTCGCCGTCGAAAGCCGAGGTGGCGTGGTGTGCGGCGCGCAGTTGAATGGAAGACATGGTGTAATTCCCTATAAAAAATCACTCATAGGGGCGAACAAGACAGGATGAGCACAGGCAGATCCCTACGTCCTGGTTTTAGCACTGCACAACGTATCTGTCCGGCATGAACGCCGTCAGAAGTTACCTTGGCAACACCTTGATTCGATGGAAGCCTGTATTTCCCTGAGTGGTCTCTCTCGATACCAACAGGGCGGTAACTTATGTTTATGCAGGAGCCTCGCCATAACGAGATCGTTAAATGAGACGTGATTATTAGCGAAGTGAAATAATTAACCAAACGTATAATTCATGTTGTTTATTAATCGTTGAGAAAAACCGCTACGAGGCGCATGGGCCAACGAGCCAGCATGATAGCGTTAGCTCCGCTCGCGAGTTAAAAAGCCGTTTATCGCCGCGCACAGTTTATGAGTGGGGGGATTCCTTCTCCGTCGGCAGGCACTGCAAATGGCCGTGGCGCACGCCGCGCTGGGCGATAACGTCATCGGCAAAATGCTGAACGTCGCCCATATCGCCTTTCAACACGGCGATTTCGAGACAATCATCGTGGTTGATATGGACGTGAAGGGTGGCGACCGAGAGATCGTGGTGGTGATGCTGGGTGGAGACTAAACGGCTGGCGAGATCGCGTTTCTCATGCTCATAAACATAGGAGAGGACCGCGAAGCCTTGGGTACCTTGCTCCTGAGTGGTTTCCTGGGCCAGCGTGCCGCGCAGAATATCGCGGATGGCTTCGGAGCGATTGTGATAGCCACGGCGCTGGCTGAGGTTATCCAGCATGTCGAGTAAATCGTCATCGAGAGTAATCGTGATACGTTGCATCTGTTTTAAACCTTATTGCGGCGCACGGGAAAGGCAGGAAGTACCGCATTTTGTAACATGCGGCCGGCACTGGAAGAAAACGTTAATTTATCGCCCACGGCCTGTATCTCAACGATTTGCCCCTCATCCATCACCATCACCCGCTGGCAAAAGCGCTCCACCAGACGTAAATCGTGGGTGATAAACAGGCAGGCGGTGCCAAACTGCTGCTGGAGTTTTTTGAGCAGACCAATGACGTCCGCCTGGAGCACCAGGTCGAGGTTAGAAACCGCCTCGTCAAGGATCAGCAGCTTCGGTTCTACCGTCAGCGCGCGCGCAAGGCAGACGCGCTGCAGCTGTCCGCCGCTCAGCTGCGGGGGGCGTTTATCCAGCACGCTATCGTCGAGATCCACCGCTTTGAGCATTGCGCTTGCCCGGGCCAGCTGCTCCGATTTGGTCAGCGACAGCAGATGACGCATGGGTTCGCGCAACATTTCGCGTACCGTTTTACGCGGATTCGCCGCGCTGATGGCGTCCTGGAATACCATCTGAATATCCCGCCGGAACGCCTTTTGCTTAGCGCGATTGAGCCGGGAGAGCGGTTCTCCCCGCCAGCAGACGCTGCCCTCAGTGGGCGATTCCAGGCCGACGAGCAGGCGCGCCAGGGTACTTTTTCCGCAGCCGCTGCGTCCCAGCAGGGCTACGGTTTCGCCGCTTTTCAGCGCCAAAGATACCTCTTTTAGCACCTTTAAATCGGTATATTGATGGGTAATCGCGGATACGCTCAGTAATGTCATCAGGCCAGCTCCAGACCATAGAGGGCGAGATGCGCCGCCACCAGACCGCGGGTGATGCTGTGCTGCGGAGCGCTGAATATTCTTTCCACATCGCCCTGTTCCACGATGCTGCCGCTATCCATCACCGCCACATCGTCCGCCAGCCGCGCCACAACACCCATATCGTGGGTGACCAGCAGCATCCCGGGCCCGCGCTTTTGCATAATGCCTGCCAGCAGATCGAGAATGCGCGCCTGGGCCACCGCGTCCAGATCGGTGGTCGGTTCATCGGCAATGATAAACGGCGCCTCGCATAGCAGCGCCATGGCAATCATCATCCGCTGCAGCATGCCGCCGCTCATCTCGAACGGATAAAGCTTCAGGACGCGCCGCGCCTCCTCCAGCCCAACGGCTTCCAGCACCGCGATAAGCGCGGCGTCGTCTGCGGGTTTACCCAACGCCCGGCAGGTCTCCCGCGCGTGGGCCGCCATGGTGTGCAGCGGATTAAAGGCGCTGCGCGGGTTCTGCATAATGGTGGCGATTTTGCTGCCGCGCAGTTCGCCGGGAGAAACCGTCTGGCCGTCGGCGAGAATTGTTCCCGCCGTTTGCCGCACGCCGGGAGGCAGAATGCCCAGCGCCGCCGCGCAGGTTAGCGATTTTCCGCTGCCGCTGCCGCCAACCAGCGCCAGCACGCGCCCGCGTTTGAGCGTCAATGATACGCCGTGCACCAGCGGACACTCGGCCTGTAAGACGATGTTTTGCAATGTAATTTGTTGCGGCATTAGTGGGCGTGCTCCGCGATAAGATGAGGATCCAGGCGATCGCGGAGCGCGTCGCCCACCATGTTGAAGGCCATGACGGTGATAAACAGCGCCAGTCCCGGCCAGAACATTTGCAGCGGCTGGGTCCAGATATACTGGCGGGCGTCGTTAATCATCACTCCCCACTCGGCGGTGGGCGCGGTGACGCCGAGGCCGAGGAACGACATCCCGGCGACGTGCAGCATCATATGCCCGATATCCAGGGTCGCCAGCACCAGCAGCGACGGAATGACCGCCCCGGCCAGATGGTCGACAAATACCCGTACGTGGCCCGCCCCGGAAAGCCGCGCGGCGAGCACAAATTCGCGCTGGCGCAGGGAGATCGTCAGGCTGCGCACCATCCGCGCATACCATGCCCAGTGCGACAGGGCGATGGCGATAATCACGTTGGTCAGCCCGGTTCCCAGTACTCCTACCATAAAGAAAGAGAGGATTGAGGTCGGGAAGGTCATAAACATATCCGCGACGCGCATGGTGGCCTGATCGACGCGGCCGCCGATAAGCCCGGCGCTGCCGCCGACGATGAGCCCCAGCGCCAGCACCAGCAGCAGGCAGGCCATCACCGAGCCAAGCGATACGCGGGTCGCCGCCAGCAGGCGCGAGAAGATATCGCGCCCCAGATGATCGGTGCCGAGCCAGTGCTGTCCGCCAGGCGGCAGCAGGCGCGAAGGCAGATCGATGGCCTGCGGATCGTACGGCAGCCACCACTGGCTGGTGAGCGCAACGATCGCCAGCAGGGCGATGATGAGCAAGGATATGCGGACTGACCCGCGTGAAGAGAAGAAGAAGTTCACGAGCGCGCTCCTTCATGGCGGCGAATGCGTGGGTCCAGCGCGGCGTTCAGCAGGTCAACCATCAGGTTACAAACCACAAAAACGATCACCATCATCAGGGTAAAACACTGAATGACCGGGTAGTCGCGGTTAAAAATCGCCGAGACGGCGTAGCGGCCCACGCCGGGCCAGGCAAAGATATTTTCGATAATCATCGTGCCGCCAATCAGCTCGCCGATATGCATTCCCACGGCGGTAATCATCGGCAGCGAGGCGTTGCGCAGAATATGGCGACGCTCGGTTTGCTTAGCGTTCAGGCCGCGCAGTCTGGCCCAGGTTACGTGACGCTGTCCGGCGACTTCCAGCATGCTGGCGCGCAGCAGACGGGCGTTGATCGCCAGCGACATAAAGGCAATCGACACCGCAGGCAGAATGATGTGCTGCCAGCCGCCATAGCCCATCGCCGGCAGCCATTGCAGGTAAACCGAAAAGAACATCACCAGCAGGAAAGCCAGCCAGAAGTTGGGCATCGACACGCCGAGAAAGGCGATGATCCGCACAATAAAATCCGGCAGGCGGTCGCGGTGCCGCGCCGCCCAGATGCCGAGCGGCACGGAGGTGAGGAGGATCAGCACCAGCGCGGCCCCCGCCAGTTGCAGCGTGGCGGGCAGGAAGCTCAGCATATCGTCCAGCACCGGGCGCTGGGTGGCGAACGAAATGCCAAAATCCAGCTGCAGCGCCCGCCACAGCCAGCCGCCGTACTGGACGATAAGCGGCCGATCCAGCCCCAGCATCGCGCGGGTCGAGGCCACCATTTCCGGCGTCGGCGGCAGGTTTGACAGGCGCAAATAGTCCAGCGCCGGGTCACCGGTGCCCAGGCGGAGCATTAAAAAGATAATCACCGAGGCGGCGAAGATCATCGGTATCAGCAGCGCAACCCGCCGCAGCGCGTAACGTAACATCAGGGTTTCACCGGCTTAATCTGTTCAAACGGAATCTCAGACGCGATCGGCGCATAGGGGATCGCGCCCAGCTCCGGTCTGGCGACCACCATCATCGAGACGTAGCTGATGGGTAGGTAGACCGCATCGTTGTGCAAACGCGTGAGAATGTCGCGATACAGCGCCTGACGCCGCGTTTTGTCGGTGGTTTCCAGCACCTCGCCAATTTCTTTATCAATAATCGGTTTGTCGGCTAATCCCTGTTGCGCCTGAAAATCGGCGTGCGACGGCACGCGCATCGAACTCATAAAGGCGTGCGGATCGTAGGGTGCGCCCCAGGTACGGTTGAAAATCATGCCGAAGCGACCATCGCGCTGGCGGGCATAAATACTGCTCTCTTCCTCGCCGACCAGCGCCACGTCCACGCCAATCTGGCGCATATCGGCCTGAATGATTTCGGCCATCGATTTGCTCAGCGCGTCGGTGCCGATAAACGACAGTTCAACGTGCAGCGGTTGGCCGTTTTTCTCGCGAATATCTTTTCCCGCAGGCAGTACCCAGCCCGCGTTTTCCAGCAACGCCTTCGCCTGCTGCGGATCGTACCGACGCGGCTTCAGGCCAATATCGGCATAGGGCACGGTAGGAGCGAACAGCGTATCGGCAACCTGCTGAGTGCCGTACAGGGCGTTATCAATCAACGCTTTTTTATTCACCGCAAAGTTCAGCGCTTCGCGCACCGGGAGCTCATTAGTGGGGGCCCTGGCGGAGTTCAACGCCAGCATCACCGTCTCTATCGGCTGGGAAAGCTGGGTACGGTAGGCCGGGTTGTGGCTGAAGCGGGCAAAGGTGTCGAGCGGCAGCAGCCCTTCGTTGCCGTAGAGCAGATCAATATCGCCGGTTTCAAACGCCACCGCGCGGGTGGTCGGGTCCGGGATCACCTTGACGGTGATCTTTTGAATTTGCGGCTTTTCACCCCAGTAGCGGTCGTTACGCACCAGAACGTCATACTGATTGAGTTTTGATTCCTTCAGTACCCATGGACCGGTGCCAATCGGCGCTTTAATGCCGCGCAGGGTCTCATTGTCTTTGAACTGCGACGGAGCGATAAAGCGGAAAGGGCGCGGCAGCGACAGCTCCTGTAAGAACGGGTAATAGGCGCTTTTCAGGGTGATTTGCAGATGGCTTTTGTCGAGCGCGTTGACATCGACGATCTGATTGACCAGCTCCAGCCAGGCGTGGCGCTGGCGGTTATCGAGCACCACGCGGAAGTTCTCCGCGGCGGCATGAGCGTCAAACGCTTCGCCGTTGGAGAATGTTACATTATCGCGCAGGGTGAAGGTCCAGACTTTGCCATCCTCCGAGTGCGTCCAGCTCGTGGCCAGCCAGGGCTTCACCGAGCCATCCGCCTGATACTTCACCAGCGGTTCATACACCATGCTTTGGGCGTACATCTGATTGGGCGTGTAGAGGTGCGGGTTGAGCGGTCCCACGTTAACCGGCCATGCGGTGGTGATATCATTCGGCGCGGCACGGGCCAGCAAACAAACGCAGGCGAGTAGCGCCAGCAGCGTGGTGCGGATAATAGACAAGGCTTTTTCTCAGCGACAGGAAAGTATGACGATTTTAATGATTCATCATACTTTCGGCGTAAGCTGGATCAATATAGCGCCTGAAAGTATAAGAAAAAGATATAGTTCCTTTGGCTGTATGAGTTTACGAACCCGCCTGCAGCCTGGCTAAACGCAGCGCAAGCCGGGAAGCATCAGCTTCGGCACATTTCCCGGAGGCGATGCTGCGCATCTGTCCGGGCTACCAGATCCGCAGACGGCGGGGAACCTGTAGAACCTGTAGCCCGGCTAAGCGCAGCGCGAGCCGGGTAAACAAGCCCATCAGGGCGTTCTGAACAGATCCAACAGCGTGGCGACCTGCTCATCAATGGGCGTTAAATCACGCTTCACGATCAGGTGAAGCGGCGTTGCCCGCCGCGCGCCGTGTCCTAACGGTAGCGCCTTCAGTACCCCCTCTTGAAGCTGTGGGCGAATCCGCTCTTCCGGCAGCCAGCCGAACCCGACCTGATACAGCACCGCATCGATAGCGGCATCAATAGTGGAGAAGGTCCACGCGTCGCGGGCGGACTGCGGATCGTTGCTGCGGTCGGCGATGCGCACCAGCGGCCAGGGAGTAAGCGCGTTATCGTCCAGCGGCCCTTCGAGGGCGGATAGCGGATGATCGCGATGGGCGACGGCGACAAAATCAATATTCATCAGCCATTCGCCGCGGCCGGTAATATCCTGACGACGGGTCAGCACCATCACGTCCGCCTCGCTGCGGGCCGGATGCTCTTCCTCAACGTTTTCCAGCACTTCGGTCAGCCTGACCTGGGTTTGCGGGTAGCGCTGCTGAAACTGGCGCAGAATGGCGAATAGCCGCTGGCGTGGGAAAATGCTGTCGACCACCAGATCCAGCCGGGTCCGGGTGCCGTCTCGCAGGGTGGCGGCATGGGTTTCGACGTAAGAGAAGGCCTGCAGCAGCGGTTTAACCTGACCGAGCAGCAGCTCGCCTGCCGGGGTCAGCACCGCGCGACGGCCCGATGGCGTCAGCAGCGTGACGCCCAGCCGTTCCTGCAATAGCGCGAGATTATAGCTCACCGACGACTGGCTGCGGTGGGTCTCGTCCGCCGCCTTTGCGAAGCTACCCAGCTCGACAACTTTCTCCAGCAGCGCCCATTGTTCCAGCGTAGTCTTGTGCATAATCCATCTAAAAAGTGAATGAGTTTAATCCAAACATAGCGTTATTCATCCATTTTTTAAAGCAGTATGCTTGTTCTCAACAAACAGAGGAGAACAGATTATGAGCACATTCGACAAACATGACCTGAGCGGTTTTATCGGCAAACATCTGGTTTATACCTATGATAATGGCTGGAACTACGAAATTTACGTTAAAAACGGCACCACTTTGGATTATCGTATTCACAGCGGTATCGTCGCGAATCGTTGGGTGAAAGATCAGCAGGCTTACATCGTTCGCGTCGGCGAAAGCATCTACAAAATTTCCTGGACCGAACCGACCGGTACCGACGTGAGCCTGATCGTTAACCTCGGCGATAAACTGTTTCACGGCACCATCTTTTTCCCGCGCTGGGTAATGAATAACCCGGAGAAAACCGTCTGCTTCCAGAACGATCATATTCCGCTGATGGTCTCTTATCGTGAAGCCGGTCCGGCTTATCCGACAGAAGTGATTGATGAGTTTGCTACCATCACTTTTGTGCGCGATTGCGGCGCGGATAATGACGAAGTGATTAATTGCCCGGCTAACGAATTACCTGACAACTTTCCTGCCAACCTGTAATCATTTTGAAATAGTTTCGTGATTCGACTGGATGTTTTATATTTGCTGAACCATGTTTAAAGACTGTTTATGAGAATCTGGTTGAGCATCCGTTTACTTTTCAGCAATGCGTTCCCGCTATTTCGCCGTCCGGCGGGAACGCTATAGCGCCTTTTTCTGCGATAAATTCCACTCTATCTGAATGATTTTTAAAGAAATCATCATGCATATCTAATTAATATTAATTTCTTAATATTATCCTAAGCAAAGCTGACTAAATTTAATAACATCTGAATACAAAATAATGAAATGCGCCCTCGGGCTGATTTCGCTTTCATTTTCATTTTGTTTAGGTCAGCAGGTGCAGGATATTTCTTATCGACCCGGTTTTTCGCGGGTCATTCACAGAACAGGAACATGATGAGCGATTTTTTGCCGTTTTCGCGCCCGTCGATGGGCGACGCAGAGCTGGCTGCGCTGCGTGAAGTTTTGCAATCGGGCTGGATCACCACTGGACCGAAAAATCAGGCGCTGGAAGAGGCGTTCTGCACGTTAACCGGCAACCGTCACGCCATCGCCGTCAGTTCGGCGACCGGCGGCATGCACGTCACGCTGATGGGGCTGGGTATCGGTGCGGGCGATGAAGTGATCACCCCTTCTCAGACCTGGGTCTCCACGCTGAACATGATCTGCCTGCTCGGCGCGACCCCGGTGATGATCGATGTCGATCCCGATAACCTGATGATTACCCCCGAAGCGGTTGAAGCGGCAATCACCCCGCGAACCAAAGCAATTATCCCTGTGCACTACGCTGGCGCACCGGCGGATATTGACGCTATTCGCGCGATTGGCGAGCGTCACGCTATTCCGGTGATTGAAGATGCCGCCCACGCGGCGGGGACATACTACAAAGGCCGTCACGTCGGCTGGCGCGGTACCGCCATTTTCTCATTCCATGCGATCAAGAATATGACCTGCGCCGAAGGCGGGCTGGTGGTGACCGATGATGACGAACTGGCCGCGCGCATTCGCAGCCTGAAGTTCCACGGCCTCGGCGTTGACGCTTATGACCGCCAGACTCTGGGCCGTGCCCCGCAGGCGGAGGTGATTTCGCCGGGCTTTAAATACAATCTCGCGGATATCAACGCCGCGCTGGCGCTGGTGCAGCTGGACAAGCTCGCCCACGCCAATCAGCGTCGCGCCGCGATTGCGCAACGCTATCTGCGCGAGCTGGCGGATACGCCCTTCAGGCCGCTGGCGGCACCGTCATGGGAGCATCAGCACGCCTGGCACCTGTTTATTATCCGCGTTGACGAAGCCACCTGCGGCATCAGCCGCGATGCGCTGATGGAAAGACTGAAGGCCATGGGCATTGGCACCGGCCTGCACTTCCGTGCGGCCCATACGCAAAAGTATTACCGCGAGCGTTTCCCTGAAGTTTCATTACCGCATACGGAATGGAACAGCGCGCGCATTTGTTCCATTCCGTTGTTCCCGGATATGACCGATGACGATGTCACTCGGGTCATTTCCGCACTGCGCCAGCTGTCAGGACGTTGATATGTTTAGCTATCCTCCCGTGAAAAAGGTCTCGGTCGTTATTCCTGTGTATAACGAACAGGAGAGCCTGCCGGAGCTTATCCGCCGCACCGACACCGCCTGCGCGACGCTCGGACGGCAATATGAAATTCTGCTGGTCGACGACGGCAGCAGCGATGACTCGGCGCGGATGCTCACCGAAGCCGCCGAGGCCGAAGGCAGCCACGTGGTGGCGGTCCTGTTGAACCGCAACTACGGCCAGCACTCGGCGATTATGGCGGGTTTCAGTCACGTTACCGGCGACCTGATCATTACCCTTGATGCCGACCTGCAAAACCCGCCGGAAGAGATCCCGCGCCTGGTCGAGAAGGCCGACGAGGGCTACGACGTGGTCGGTACCGTGCGCCAGAACCGCCAGGACACCTTCTTCCGTAAAAGCGCCTCGAAGATGATCAACCGCCTGATCCAGCGCACCACCGGTAAAGCGATGGGCGACTATGGCTGCATGCTGCGCGCCTATCGCCGCCATATCATCGACGCGATGCTCAACTGCCATGAGCGCAGTACGTTTATCCCGATTCTGGCGAACACTTTTGCCCGCCGGGCGGTTGAGATCCCGGTGATGCACGCCGAGCGCGAATTCGGCGATTCCAAATACAGCTTTATGCGCCTGATTAACCTGATGTACGACCTGGTGACCTGCCTGACCACCACGCCGCTGCGCCTGCTGAGCCTGTTCGGCAGCGTCATCGCTCTGCTGGGCTTCGCCTTCGGCCTGATGCTGGTTGTGCTGCGTCTGGTGTTTGGTCCCCAGTGGGCGGCGGAAGGGGTGTTCATGCTGTTCGCGGTGCTATTTATGTTTATCGGCGCCCAGTTCGTCGGGATGGGCCTGCTCGGGGAGTATATCGGCCGCATCTATAACGATGTCCGCGCCCGCCCCCGCTACTTTATTCAACGTGTTGTTCGCCAGCCGGAAACGGCATCTCAAGAGGAAGATCGTTCATGAAAGCCGTAGTCTTCGCTTATCACGATATGGGTTGTGCAGGTATTCAGTCTCTGCTGGATGCCGGTTATGACATCGCCGCTATTTTTACCCATCCGGATAACCCTGGCGAAAACCATTTTTTTGGCTCCGTGGCGCGTATTGCCGCTGAGCAAGGCATCCCGGTATGGGCGCCGGAAGATGTGAATCATCCGCTGTGGATCGAACGTATCCGTGAGATTAAACCGGACGTGCTGTTCTCGTTCTACTACCGCAACCTGCTGTGCGATGACATTTTGAATATTGCGCCGCAGGGGGCTTTTAACCTGCATGGTTCACTGTTGCCGAAATACCGCGGCCGCGCGCCGCTGAACTGGGTGCTGGTGAACGGTGAAAGCGAAACTGGCGTAACGCTGCACCGTATGGTTAACCGCGCGGATGCCGGCAATATCGTGGCGCAGAAAAGCGTCGCGATCAGCGCGGATGACGCGGCGCTGGCGCTGCACCGTAAACTCTGCGCCGCAGCGTCGGATCTGCTGGCGCAGGCGCTACCCGCCATCCGCGACGGTAAAACCGAAGAGCGCGTCCAGGATGAAAGCCAGGCGACTTACGTCGGTCGCCGTACGCCGGAAGACGGTCGCCTCGACTGGGAACATTCGGCCCAGACGCTGCACAACCTCGTCCGTGCGGTCTCCGATCCGTGGCCGGGTGCGTTCGGCTACGCCGGCGCAAACAAGTTTATCGTCTGGAAATCCCGCGTGCGCCACGATCTGGCCGCCGCCAAAGCAGGGACGGTGCTCTCCGTTGCGCCGCTGGTCGTCGCCTGTCAGGAAGGGGCGTTAGAAATCGTTACCGGGCAGACCGAGCGCGGCGTTTATATGCAGGGTACCCAGCTGGCGCAGGCGCTTGGCCTGGTTGCCGGCGCGGTGCTGAGCAGCAAACCAGTGGTGGCGATTAAGCGCCGTACCCGCGTGCTGATCCTAGGGGTGAACGGCTTTATCGGCAACCACCTGACCGAGCGCCTGCTGCAGGACGACAGCTACGAGATTTACGGCCTGGACATTGGCTCCGACGCTATCAGCCGCTTCCTCGACAACCCGCGCTTCCACTTCGTTGAAGGCGATATCAGCATCCACTCCGAGTGGATCGAGTACCACATTAAGAAGTGCGATGTGGTCCTGCCGCTGGTGGCGATTGCCACGCCAATCGAATATACCCGCAACCCGCTGCGCGTATTTGAGCTGGATTTCGAAGAGAACCTGAAGATTATCCGCGACTGCGTGAAATACGATAAGCGCATCATCTTCCCGTCGACCTCGGAAGTGTACGGCATGTGTACCGACAACAACTTTGATGAAGATACCTCCAATCTGGTGGTCGGGCCGATTAACAAACAGCGCTGGATCTACTCGGTTTCCAAGCAGCTGCTGGACCGCGTGATCTGGGCCTACGGCGATAAGAACGGCCTGAAGTTTACTCTGTTCCGCCCGTTTAACTGGATGGGGCCGCGCCTCGATAACCTTAATGCCGCGCGCATCGGTAGCTCTCGCGCCATCACCCAACTGATCCTCAACCTGGTAGAAGGTTCGCCGATCAAGCTGATTGAGGGCGGTAAGCAGAAGCGCTGTTTTACCGATATCAGCGACGGTATCGAAGCGTTGTTCCGCATCATTGAGAACAAGGACGGCCGCTGCGACGGGCAGATCATCAACATCGGCAACCCGGATAACGAAGCGAGTATCAAAGAACTGGCGGAAATGCTGTTGGCCTGCTTTGAACGCCATCCGCTGCGCGACCGCTTCCCGCCATTCGCCGGATTCCGCGAAGTGGAAAGCAGCGATTACTACGGTAAAGGCTACCAGGACGTCGAACATCGTAAGCCGAGCATTCGCAACGCGAAGCGCTGCCTGAACTGGGTGCCGACGGTGGAAATGGAAGAGACCGTGGAACATACCCTGGACTTCTTCCTGCGTACGGTTGAACTGACGGACAGCGGCAAATCATGAAACAGGTCGGCTTACGCATAGATGTCGATACCTTTCGCGGTACGCGGGACGGGGTCCCGCGACTGCTGGCTCTGCTGAGCCAGCACGGGATTCAGGCAAGCTTCTTTTTCAGCGTCGGGCCGGACAACATGGGGCGTCATATCTGGCGCCTGGTAAAGCCGAAGTTTCTGTGGAAGATGCTGCGCTCAAAGGCCGCGTCGCTATACGGCTGGGATATCCTGCTGGCCGGCACCGCCTGGCCAGGGCGCAGGATCGGCGCGGGTAATGAAGAAGTTATCCGCGCCGCCGCGCAGGAGCATGAAGTTGGCCTGCACGCCTGGGATCACTATAGCTGGCAGGCGTGGAGCGGCGTCTGGCCGCAGGAAAGGCTGACGCTGGAGGTTGAACGCGGGCTGCTGGAGCTGGAGCGGATTATCGGTCGCCCGGTAACCTGTTCCGCCGTTGCTGGCTGGCGCGCCGATCAGCGGGTGATCAAAGCCAAAGAGGCTTTCGATTTCCTCTATAACAGCGACTGCCGGGGGACCGGGCCTTTTCTGCCGCAGCTGGGGAACGGGGCGCCGGGGACCGTGCAGATCCCGGTGACCTTACCGACCTGGGATGAAGCGGTGGGAAACGCGGTGGATATTGCGGGCTTCAACCGCTATCTGCTGGACTGCATCCACCGCGACGCGGGGACGCCGGTCTATACCATCCATGCTGAAGTGGAAGGCATCGCCTTTGCGGATCAGTTTGATGAACTGCTGACCATGGCCGCACAGGAAGAGATCCAGTTTTGCCCGCTAAGCCAGCTTCTGCCCGCCGACTTTAGCGTGCTGCCGCGAGGGAAGGTGGTTCGTGGTGAACTGGCCGGCCGGGAAGGCTGGCTTGGACGTGAACAATTACTCAATTCGGGTGTTTGATGAAAAGCATTCGCTACGGCGCCTCTCTGGTCGCCCTTTTTGTCCTCTACTATTTACTGCCGCTCAACTTCCGCCTGCTCTGGCAGCCTGATGAAACCCGCTACGCGGAGATCAGCCGCGAAATGTTGGCGACCGGCGACTGGGTAGTGCCGCATTTCCTCGGGCTGCGCTACTTTGAAAAACCGATTGCCGGCTACTGGATCAACAGCATCGGCCAGTGGCTATTCGGCCACAATAATTTTGCCGTCCGCTTTGGGGTGGTGTTTTCCATTACCGTCACCGCGCTGCTGGTCGCCTGGCTGGCATGGCGTCTTTTCCGCGATAAACGCGTCGCGATCCTGTCGCCGGTGATCTTCCTGAGCGCGCTGCTGGTCTACGGTATCGGCACCTACGCGGTGCTCGACCCGATGATCACCATGTGGATGGCGCTGGCGATGTGCAGCTTCTGGGGCGCGGCGCAGGCCCAAAGCCACGGCGGCAAAATTCTCGGCTATGTTTTACTCGGCGTGGCCTGCGGGATGGGGGTGATGACCAAAGGCTTCCTCGCGCTGGCGGTGCCGGTGGTCGGGGTACTGCCGTGGGTGATTGCGCGTAAGCGCTGGCGCGAAGTGCTGACTTACGGCTGGCTGGCGGTGGGCGTCTGCGCGCTGGTGGTGCTGCCGTGGGGGCTCGCCATCGCCAAACGCGAGCCGGACTTCTGGCGCTACTTCTTCTGGGTGGAGCATATCCAGCGTTTCGCGGAAAAAGATGCCCAGCATAAAGCGCCGTTCTGGTACTACATTCCGTTCCTGATTGCCGGCAGCCTGCCGTGGCTGGCGCTGCTGCCGGGGGCGCTCAAGCGCGGCTGGACCGAACGCGATGAGTCGCGCGGCGCGCTCTATTTGCTCGGATGGGTGGCGATGCCGTTCCTGTTCTTCAGCATTGCTAAGGGTAAACTGCCAACCTATATCCTGCCCTGTTTTGCTCCCCTGTCGATTCTGATGGCGCGCTACGCGCTGGACGCCGCGAAGGCGGGGGCGAAGGCGCTGAAAATTAACGGCGCGATCAACCTGGCCTTTGGCCTGATTGGCCTGGTCGCCGTGCTGGTGGTTTCGCCGTGGGGCTTTATGCACAAGCCGGTATGGAGCCATATTGAGCTCTATAAATGCCTGCTGGCTGCGCTGATATTTGGCTGCTGGGCGCTGATGGGCTGGCTGGCGATGAAGGACAACGGCCGCCGCTGGACCCTCGCCTCCTGCTGCCCGCTCGGGCTGGCGCTGCTGGTGGGCTTCGCTATCCCGGATCGGGTGATCGACAGCAAGCAGCCGCAGTTCCTGGTGGATATCGTCAGCGAATCGCTGACCCCGAGCCGCTACGTGTTGACCAATAACGTCGGTATCGCCGGCGGGCTGTCGTGGGAGCTCAAGCGCAGCGATATCATTCTGTTCGACAAGCAGGGCGAGCTGAAGTACGGTCTCTCCTGGCCGGACGCGCAGCGCCAGTTTGTCGATCAGGCGCATTTTGCTGACTGGCTGGCGACACACCGCCAGCAGGGCCCCGTCTCGCTGGTTCTGCTGATGGACAAAGGAGAAAGTATGGCTGATTTAGCGCTACCGAAACCAGATAGCTCCTACGAGCTAGGGCGCGTGGTGTTTATCCAGTATCTGCCGCAATGAGCGTGTGGATCTGTCTGGTTTTCGCCAGCCTGCTGAGCTGCGCTGGACAGCTGTGCCAGAAACAGGCCACCCGCCCATCCAAATCCGGGCGGCGCGGGCGCCATATCCTCGGCTGGCTGGGTTTAGCGCTGCTCGCTCTGGGCTGCAGTATGCTGCTGTGGCTTAGCGTGCTGCAGTCGATCCCGGTCAGTATCGCCTACCCTATGCTAAGCCTGAACTTTGTCTGGGTGACCCTGGCGGCGTGGGGGATCTGGCGCGAGCCGGTCGCGCGTCGCCACTGGATTGGCGTGGGACTCATCGTCGTCGGGATCGTTATTCTGGGGAGCCGTATCTGATGGGCTTAATCTGGGCGTTATTCAGCGTCGGCCTGGCGAGCGGCGCGCAGCTGCTGCTGCGCAGCGCGATGGTCGAGCTCCCGCCGTTGACGGAGATATTCACCTTCCTCAACCATCTGCTGCATCTGCGGGCGGGCACGTTTGGCCTGGCGTTTGGGCTTATGGGTTACCTGCTGTCGATGGTCTGCTGGTACTTCGCCCTGCATCGACTGCCGCTGGCGAAAGCCTACGCGCTGCTGAGCCTGAGCTACATCCTGGTATGGGCCGCCGCCATCTGGCTCCCCGGCTGGCATGAGCCTTTCCACTGGCAATCGCTGCTGGGCGTGCTGCTGATTGTCGCCGGGGTGCTGACGATCTTCTGGCCGGTGAAGCGGCAGGGCTAGCCCGGTAGCCTGCTTTTGGGGCGACCGGGCCCGAGCAGGATGGCTAACTTACTGCCGCCCCTGGTGGTCTCCATCCATATTTTACACACGCTGGTTAACGGTACCGACAGCAGCATTCCCACCGGGCCAAGCAGCCATCCCCAAACCAGCAATGAGAGGAAAACCACCAGCGTAGACATGCCCAGCCGGTGGCCCATCATGCGGGGTTCGAGAATATTGCCGATAATCATGTGCACGACTAAAAAGAGCGCGCCGACCAGCAGACACTCATAATACCCGTTAAAAAGTAACGCCTGGATCATCGGCGGGACGGCGGAAATCACCGAGCCAATGTTAGGCACATAGTTCAGCAGAAAAGCCAGCACGCCCCACATCAGCGCAAACTGTACCCCCATCAGCATCAGTCCTAACCAGACAATCACCCCTGTCCACAGGCTGAGCAGCGTTTTCAGCGCCAGATAATGCGAAACGCCTTTTAACGCCCGGTGAAGACCGGCGATGTGGATTTGCGGGTTGTTGAGGGCAAAACGGAGCTTATAGGGCACATGACGGACTTCAAAAAGCATAAATACTACCGTCATCACCAGCAGAACGACGCTGGCCATAGCGCCGGACAGCCCGGTCATCAGGGTGGTCGTGAACGTCATCAGCTTGTCAGAGTCTATGCGTTGTAGCATACGCTCCGGGGACATGTGAATATGCAAAAACGGCAGCGCCTCCTGCAATCGCAGGACTTTTGCCGTCAGCTCTTTATTATATTTTGGCATCATGGCGACAAATTCGTTAACCGACGCGGCCAGTACGCCAATTAACGCGGTGAGCACGATCAGCATCACCACCACCACGATAGTAATGGCTGCCGGGCGACGCACGCCGCGGCGAATAAACCAGGTGACCAGAGGGTTGAGGACAATGGCGAAGAACAGCGCCAGTAATAACTGCACGATGATATCTGCCGCGGCGTGAATACCGGCGAGGATAACCACCAGTGACGCCAGTTTGAGCAGAATATGCATGCCCGTTTTATCGGGCTGAGGGGTTGTCATTCACTCTTCCTTTCTATGATTTTCATTAAGAGCCCACTCCATTAGGGCTATTTTACTTGCCATTTTGAACACGGGCAGTGCTCGACAAAATACGAAAGTATTTTGAACGCCCTTCAGGGCGGCCCGGAGGGCGAGCGTAGCGAGTCAATCCTCACGTACTCCGTGTACGCTCCGGTTTCTGTGCGCTGTCCGTGTTCAAACTGCCTGCGACAATAACGCCTGGTGGGATAGACTCTAAGTGTAGCGGCTGGCTTGCTGCCAGGAATCCTAATCTGGCTGCTGATTTATAACGTGTGGCGTGGTAGAAATGAAACACAGTTGTAAAAATCTGGTGGAACCCGATGCCCGAAACCGTCGCTGAACCGGCGCTCAATGGATTGCGCCTCAATCTGCGGATTGTCTCTGTCGTGATGTTTAACTTTGCCAGCTATCTGACCATTGGCCTGCCGCTGGCTGTATTGCCCGGCTACGTTCATGATGTGATGGGGTTTAGTGCCTTTTGGGCCGGGCTGGTGATTAGCCTCCAGTACTTCGCTACGCTGCTCAGCCGCCCGCACGCCGGGCGTTACGCCGACCAGCTGGGGCCAAAAAAGATCGTCATTTTCGGCCTGTGCGGCTGCTTTTTGAGCGGACTCGGCTATCTGCTGGCGGCGCTCTTCGGCGGTTTGCCCGTGGTTAGCCTGGCGCTGCTGTGCCTTGGGCGCATAATTCTCGGCATCGGGCAGAGCTTCGCGGGAACCGGCTCCACGCTGTGGGGCGTCGGGGTAGTCGGTTCGCTGCATATCGGGCGGGTTATCTCCTGGAACGGCATTGTCACTTACGGGGCGATGGCGATGGGTGCGCCGCTCGGCGTGCTCTGTTACTCGCTGATGGGCCTGCACGGGCTGGCGTTGACTATTATGGCGGTCGCGCTGGTGGCGGTGCTGTGCGCGTTGCCGCGGGCAGCGGTGAAAGCGGGCAGGGGTAAAGCGATGTCGTTTCGCGCGGTGCTGGGGCGCGTCTGGCTCTACGGCATGGCGCTGGCCCTGGCTTCGGCGGGTTTTGGCGTTATCGCCACCTTTATCACCCTGTTTTATGATGCTAAAGGCTGGGACGGTGCCGCCTTCGCCCTGACGCTGTTTAGCTGCGCCTTTGTCGGCACCCGGCTGTTGTTCCCCAACGGAATTAACCGCCTCGGCGGGCTGAACGTGGCGATGATCTGTTTTGTCGTCGAGATTATTGGGCTGCTGTTAGTAGGCCTGGCGGAGACGCCGCTGCTGGCGAAAGTCGGCACCTTCTTTGCCGGAGCCGGTTTTTCGCTGGTGTTCCCGGCGCTTGGCGTGGTGGCGGTGAAGGCCGTGCCGCAGCAGAACCAGGGGGCGGCGCTGGCAACCTATACGGTATTTATGGATCTCTCGCTGGGGATCACCGGTCCGCTTGCCGGGCTGCTGATGGCGTGGGCGGGCATTTCATCGATCTATCTGGCGGCGGCGGGGCTGGTCGCGGCGGCGCTGCTGCTGGGATGGCGGTTAAAAAAACGGCCCCCGGTCGCTGAACCGGAGGCCGCGGCGTCAGGCCAGTAGTTACTGGATGACGAGGGTGTTGATAATGTTTTCCGCTTCGGTCTGCGCCTGCTGCTGATTATCCGCTGGCAGCGTGATCTGTAGCGTCAGCAGTTTGTCATCAACCTTACCGAGCAGGACGGAAGACCAGGCGGTCTGGCCCTTGGCGGAGATGATGCTGTCCAGCTGTTGCAGGGTGTGGCCTTTGATCTCAATGGATTTATTGCTCACCACCTGCAGCTGCGGGTCGCGGCTGCGCTGCTGCTCTTCCAGACGCTGGCTCATGACGGCCAGATCTTCATTGGTGCTGTCGCCAACAATCACGATCACCGCTTTCTGGCCGGTAGCGTCAGAATAGACGTGCATATTGTTGGCCTGGGTGCCCAGCTTGCCGCTCTGGTCGGTCATACCGGCTGGCAGGGAGAAGCTCAGTTTGCCATCCAGCAGACTAATAGGTTGCCCGCTGGCGTTGCTTTCCGCAGCCGCCCCGGCAGTCGGCGTTTTTGTATCGCTGTTATCACAGGCCGCAAGACCCACAACCAGCAGGCCAATACCGACATATTTAACCAAATTGCGCATTGACATCTTCCTTTCGATAAACGGCCACTAACGGCTCATTCGCTTATCTTATCACATCGTTTCACGAGTACTCTTAACCTGGCTGCAATGCGGATAAATCAGATTTATCTGCCAGCTTTTTCAGCAGCATATTCAACAACATGCCGTACATCGGCAGGAAGAATACGATGCTAATCAGCACCTTGAAGCAGTAGTCGACGATGGCGATTTCACCCCAGTGCGCCGCCATAAACGGATCCGGGCTGCGCCAGAAGGCGATAAAGAAGAAGGCCAGCGTATCGCTGACGTTACCGAAAAGAGTGGATGCCGTGGGCGCTAGCCACCAGCGGCGGTTCTGACGCAAGCGGTTGAAGACGTGGACGTCGAGGATCTGCCCCAGCGCGTAGGCCATAAAGCTGGCGGCGGCGATACGGGCGACAAACAGATTAAAGCTGGTTAATGCGGCAAAGCCCTGCCACTCGCCCATATAGAACAGCGCGGAAACCCCGTAGGAGATGAGCAGCGCCGGAATCATCACCGCGAGGATAATGCGTCGCGCCAGCGGAGCGCCGAAAATCCGCACCGTCAGGTCGGTGGCGAGGAAAATAAACGGAAAGCTGAACGCGCCCCAGGTGGTATGAAAACCAAAGATGGAGATCGGCAGCTGCACCAGATAGTTACTGGAAGTGATGACCAGCAGATGGAAAAGCGATAGCCAGATCAGCGCTTTTTTACGCTGTACGGTAGTAAACGGACTCATATTGTGACCTTTTTATGCCCGTTATTCTTCAAGCTGCAGATGCGTTAACTTTCCTCGCTCATCCCAGTCACTTACTGATGTAAGCTGCTGGAAATTCGCTGCGTCGTCGCCTTTCTGCAACTCGAATGATTTAGGGCCAGAGAGTTGGGGTGAGGGAACCCAATAAAAACGGCTGCATGATACTGCGTTGCGAGCGTATTGCAATGGTTGTTTTTCGCGCAAACGTTAACCTGGCTTGCGTACTGGCGAACTGGGGGTAAACTAGGGCCGTTTTGTTAATGTGAGATGAAAATGAGCGAACTTTTCTCCAGCCCTGATCATACGCTTGATGCGCAGGGGCTTCGTTGCCCGGAACCGGTGATGATGGTGCGTAAGACTGTGCGTACCATGCCGGTGGGCGAGACGCTGCTAATCGTGGCCGACGATCCGGCGACGACCCGCGATATTCCCGGTTTCTGCCGCTTTATGGAGCATGAACTGCTGGCGCAGGAAACCGAGGCGCTGCCGTACCGCTATTTGATCCGTAAAAGCCACTGATCCGCTTCAGGTTTCCCCGGATTGCGGCTGGCGCCTGATCCGGGCTACAACAAACCAGACCGCACTAACCTGTAGCCCGGGCCAGGCGCGTCAAGCGCCGTCCCGGGACTCGCCCTTACTTCTTACGTAACAGCCGCAGCGCGTTAGCGGTGACCAGCACCGTCGCCCCGGTATCCGCCAGCACCGCCAGCCACAGGCCGGTCAGTCCAAGCAGGGTGGTGACGAGGAAAATCCCCTTCAGACCCAGCGCGATAGCGATGTTCTGCCGGATATTGGCGTGGGTGGCGCGCGCTAGCGAAATCATTTGCGCCAGCCCGGTCAGGCGGTTATGGGTCAATGCCGCATCAGCGGTCTCCAGGGCGACGTCGGTGCCGCTGCCCATGGCGATGCCAATCGTCGCCGCTTTCATCGCCGGCGCATCGTTGATTCCGTCGCCGACCATGGCCAGCGGCGACTCGGCGTTGAGCGCGATCACCGCCTGTACTTTATCCGCAGGCAGCAGCCCGGCGCGGAACGCCAGCCCCAGTTCGCTGGCGATGGCCGCCGCCGCGCGCGGATTGTCGCCGGTCAGTATGACTCCCTGAACGCCTAACTGATGGAGCTCATCCACCGCCTGGCGGGCATCGTCGCGCAGCGTATCGCGCAGCGCCAGAATCCCCAGCAGCGTCTCATCGCGCATCACCAGCACCACGGTTTGTCCGGCGCTCTCCAACTGTTGAATACGTTCATCGTACTGCGGATCGTTATTTTTCCCGGCGGCGCAAATCAGCACCTGACGACCTTCGACCTGCGCCTCAATGCCGGAGCCGGCCAGCGCGCGCTGGCCGCTGGCCAGCGGAATCACCAACTGACGCTGCTCCGCCTCACGTACGACGGCCTGGGCTAACGGGTGGCTGGAGCCTTGCTCCACGGCGGCCGCCAGCGCCAGCAGATCGTTTTCGCCAATGTTCGCGGTCGCCATCACGGCGGTGACGCGCGGCTGGCCTATAGTCAAGGTGCCGGTTTTATCAAACGCCACCTGGCGCACGCGGCCCAGTTGCTCCAGCGCCGCGCCGCCTTTAATCAGCGCGCCGCGACGCGCCGCCACCGCCAGCCCTGAGGTAATCGCCGCCGGGGTGGAGATCACCAGCGCGCACGGACAGCCAATCAGCAGCAGCGTTAAACCTTTATAGATCCACGGCAGCCATGCGCCAGCAAACAGCAGCGGCGGAACAAGGGCTACCAGCAGCGCGACGACCATAATCGCCGGGGTATAGATGCGGCTGAAGCGATCGATAAAGCGCTCAATCGGCGCGCGGCGCTCCTCCGCTTCTTCAATCAGCTTAAGAATGCGATCGATGGCGCTGTCGCCCGGTTCGGAGAGCACCGTCAGCTGTACCAGACGATCGACGCTGGTGGCGCCGGCCGCTACGCGTTCCCCGGCGTTACGCTCCACCGGTACGGATTCACCGGTTAGCGCGCTCTCATCGAAGCTGGCGAAGGGCGAGAGCAACTGGCCATCGGCGGGCAGACGGCCCCCGGCGGCCACTTCAATCACGTCGCCGGGGCGCAGGTCGCGCTGGGCTACGGTTTCGCGTACGCCGTCTCGCACGCGGATTGCCGTGTCGGGTTTCAGCGCCATCAACGCGCTGACGCCTTGACGCGCGCGGCTGGCGGCCCAACCCTCAAGGCGTTCGCCGATTAAGAACAGCAGTAGCACCATCGCCGCTTCGGCGGTGGCGCCGATAAACAGCGCACCGATGGCGGCGACGCTCATCAGGGTTTCGATGGCGAACCAGCTTCCGCTTTTGATCAGGCGTATTGCTTGCCGGGCGACCGGCCACAGGCCGACAAGGGTGGTTGCGATGAAGGCGATTTCGCCCAGAGGAGGGTTAAACTGCTCCAGCCCCCAGCTGAGGGCCATCATTGCGACCAGGGTGATGAGCGGCAGATTCTCGCGCAGCCACGAGGTGGAGTCCTCTGTCCGGGGCGCGTTTTCATCCCGCAGCTGATAGCCCGCGGCGCGCACGGCGCTTTCGATCTGCGGACCAACGTCGCCCTCGGCGTTGACCAGCAGCTTTTCGGTGGCGAACAGCACCTGAACCTGGCTTACTCCCGGCACCTGGCGAACGGCGGTTTCAACCTTGCGGGCGCAGGCCGCGCAATCCATGCCTTCTACCAGCCAGCTAAAGCGAGCGTGACTGAACGCGTCGTTTTCAGCGGCGGTTTCGCTGCTGCAGGCGTGGTCCGCGCAGCAGCTTTCCGCAGGCTGTGCGGCAGGGGTAAATTTTAACGATGAGAATTGTGGGACTTTTTTATCCTGCGATTCTGGAGCCGACATAGGACCCTCCGGGTAATGATAATTTTCTCATTACCCGCAGGATACACTCTGGAGTCGACTCCAGAGTCAAGCGCTTAATTACAAATAGAGTGCGCGGACGATCAGGAAGTGCCCGGCGAAGTAAAACGCCGAGGAGATCGCGTTGTCAGCGCGGAAGCGGCGGCGATAATGGCTGATGAGCCAGACCGCGTTGCCGAGCAGCAGGAACGCGGCGCCAACGAAACCGGACAGCGCGGTGTCCGTCGGGCGAGCGAACCACAGCTCGCCAGCCAGCCAGACCATCACCAGCGTCATCGCGATAAAGGTAAACACCGGCATTCGCATCTCTTCCAGGCGCGTCCAGATGATGGCCAGCAGCAGCGCGCCGAGGATCAGCAGCACCAGCGGCAGCGGCCAGAAGAACGATAGCGTCAGCTGGCTGGCAAACCAGATGGTGTAGAGCAGATGGGAGAGAAAGAACGCCCCCACGGCGTACATCACCCGCTGCCGGGGCAGTAGGGTCAAGGCGTCGCCGACCAGCGAAGCGCAAAGCCCGGCCAGCACCAGATAGCTGATGGCGTTAAACATCGGCGCTTGCCAGGCCAGTAACAGAAGCAGGATCAGCGTGACGGGTTTAAATACCCAGCGACGCCAGGCTGGCCCACGATAGGACGCATCGACGTAAAGCCATGCGGAGAAACAGACAGCAATAAATGACCAAAGCATAGTAAGTCCCTGTATCTGTTATCATTAAGTAAGTGATTGTACTTACAGTACTGAATCTCAGTGTAGTGGTTTGCAGAGGAAGATGACAATGATAATCAAGCCACAGTATGCTTATTCCTGATAATTCCTGGGGGCAAGGTGAATGAGTAAGGTTCCGCTGTTTTTTATGGTTGCCGTTGCCATCATTGCGGTTGCCGCGTCGTATCGCTATGCGCAGCAGCGCCGCGAAAAAATGGAGAATGACGCCGCGCCGCTGTTGCAAAAACGGGTGGTGGTGAGCAATAAGCGGGAGAAGGTGATTAACGATCGCCGTTCGCGCCAGCAGACGGTGACGCCTGCCGGCAGCGAGATGCGTTATGAAGCCAGCTTCAGGCCGGAAAGCGGCGGAATGGAAATGGTTTTTCGTCTGCAGGCGCCGCAGTATCATGCGTTAAGCGTCGGCGATAAAGGCGTCCTGAGCTATAAAGGTTCGCGGTTTATGGGCTTTGCGCCAGATCCCTGAACCTTTTCCCGGCGTTACTTCTTCTTCAGGGTCGCCTTGAGTTTTTTCTGCCAGGCGACCAGTTCGAACACGCCGAAGATGAAAATACGGACCTGTTCGAAACGCCCCAGCGGCGGCATCTCTTTCGTCTGCGTCGCCTTGAGCAGCGTCAGCTGCAGGCCGTGCATCAGAATCATAAAGATTAGCGCCACGTTAACGAAGATATTCAGTGGCTTTGGGAACGGTTGAAACAGATTCAGCAATAAAAACGCCCACACGCACAGCATCAGCAAGCGGCCAAAATTAATCAGCATGGTTTTCTCCTTGGGCCTCACGTTGATAGAGACGGTAGGCGACCTGTCCGGCCACTTTTTCACGATAGACGTGCCAGTTCTCCGGCACCGGCGGTAAGCCGTTTTCGACTTCACTCTCGATGTAGATGAGCGCTTCATCGCTAAGCCAGCCGTTGTTTTCCAGCAGTTTCAGCGTCTCTTCAAGCAGCCCCTTACGAAACGGGGGATCGACAAACACAATATTGTGCGGTGCGCCCGCCTGAGCGAGAAACGCTAAAGTATTGGTGTTCACGACCTTAGCGTTGCTGGCTTTGAGGGTCGCCAGGTTTTTTTGCAGCTGCTGCGCGACGCCGCGCTCCATTTCCAGCAGCGTGGCGTTGGCCGCATAGCGGGAGAGGGCTTCAAGGCCCAGCGCGCCGCTGCCGGCGAAGCAGTCGAGACAGTTAGCGTCAACGATCGACGGCGCCAGCCAGTTAAATAGCGTTTCGCGTACCCGGTCGGTGGTCGGGCGCAGACCCGGGCTCTCCGGCACCGGTAATTTACGGCCCCGCCATTGCCCGCCGATAATACGGATCTGGCCGCTGCCTGCGTGGTTTGGTTTCTTCATCTCTTTGCTCAAGTCTCAACTTCCGGGCTGCTATTCTAACGATCGGCAGCGGTTGACGAAACCTTAATCCGGGGGCGGTGATGCGAGTTAAGTTAAGTGGTAGACTATCCGACTAATTTCATCATTTTTCAGCTTCCGCTGCCAACAGGCCGAAGCTGTGCCATGAATTAACAGCGAGGAGTGTAGTCGCAAATGGCGAAAGACAAAAAACGTGGCTTCTTTTCCTGGCTGGGCTTTGGCCAAAAAGAACAGGCGCAGGAAAGCGAAACAGAACAAAAAGTAGAAGCCCAGCAAGAGGTTGCAGAACCGTCTGCGGAAAGTGAAGCGCCTGTCGCTGCGCCGGAAACGGTCGACGCGCCTGCGACGGAGAAACCGGACGCCGAAGCCTTTGCCGCCGAGGTGGTTGAGGTGACCGAGCAGGTCGTGGAGAGCGAACAACCGCAGGCGGTTGTCGAATCCCCGGTCGTTGAAGCAGTTGCGGAGCAGCCTGCGGTTGAAGAAATTGTCGCTGAGCCGCTGATTGAAGAGGTCATTGCCGAGCCGGTAGCGGCTGAAGCCGTCGCTGAACAGACGCCGGAAGCGGTCATTACCGAACCGGAAACAGCAGTTATTGAAGAAACCGCCGTTGACCAGCCGGAACCAGACGAAACGGCAGAAGAGGCTGAGGCCGATATCACCGATGAAGAGCTGGAAGCGCAGGCTATGGCGGCGGCCGATGCGGCAGAAAACGCTAAGGAAGTGGTGCCGGACGAAACCGTCGTGACGCCGTTAGAGCAGGAAAAACCGACCAAAGAAGGTTTCTTCGCCCGCCTCAAACGCAGCCTGGTAAAAACCAAACAAAACCTCGGTTCCGGATTTATCAGTCTGTTCCGCGGTAAGAAAATCGACGATGATCTGTTTGAAGAGCTGGAAGAGCAGCTGCTGATTGCCGACGTCGGCGTGGAAACCACGCGTAAGATCATCACTAATCTGACCAACGACGCCAGCCGTAAGCAGCTGCGCGACGCCGAGGCGCTGTACGGTCTGCTGAAAGAAGAGATGGGCGATATTCTGGCGAAAGTGGATGAGCCGCTGAACGTTGAAGGCAAAACGCCGTTTGTGATTCTGATGGTCGGCGTCAACGGCGTCGGTAAAACCACCACCATCGGTAAGCTGGCGCGTCAGTTCGAGCAGCAGGGCAAGTCGGTGATGCTGGCGGCGGGCGATACTTTCCGCGCGGCGGCGGTAGAGCAGCTTCAGGTTTGGGGGCAGCGTAACCATATTCCGGTGATTGCCCAGCATACCGGCGCGGACTCGGCATCGGTCATTTTCGATGCCATCCAGGCGGCGAAGGCGCGCAATATTGACGTCCTGATTGCCGATACTGCGGGCCGTCTGCAGAATAAATCGCACCTGATGGAAGAACTGAAGAAGATTGTCCGCGTCATGAAAAAACTCGATGTCGATGCGCCGCATGAAGTTATGCTGACCATTGACGCCAGCACCGGGCAGAACGCGATTAGCCAGGCCAAACTGTTCCACGAAGCGGTTGGACTGACCGGTATCACCTTGACTAAGCTGGATGGTACCGCCAAGGGCGGGGTTATCTTCTCGGTTGCCGATCAGTTCGGTATTCCGATTCGCTACATCGGTGTTGGCGAACGTATTGAAGATCTGCGTCCGTTTAATGCGGGCGACTTTATTGAGGCACTTTTTGCCCGAGAGGATTAAAAATGATTCGCTTTGAACAAGTCAGCAAAGCCTATCTCGGTGGGAGACAAGCGCTGCAGGGGGTGACTTTCCACCTGCAGGCGGGCGAGATGGCGTTTCTGACCGGCCATTCCGGCGCGGGGAAAAGTACCCTGCTGAAGCTTATCTGCGGTATCGAACGGCCCAGCGCCGGCAAAATCCTCTTCGGCGGCCATGATATCAGCCGCCTGAAGAGCCGCGAGGTGCCGTTTTTGCGCCGTCAGATTGGCATGATTTTCCAGGACCATCATCTGCTGATGGACCGTACCGTTTACGATAATGTGGCGATCCCGCTGATTATCGCCGGCGCCAGTGGCGATGATATCCGTCGTCGCGTCTCGGCGGCGCTGGATAAAGTCGGGCTGCTGGACAAAGCGAAAAACCTGCCGATTCAGCTTTCAGGCGGTGAACAACAGCGCGTGGGCATCGCCCGCGCGGTGGTCAATAAACCCGCGGTCCTGCTGGCGGATGAACCGACCGGTAACCTCGATGAGGCGCTGTCGGAAGGGATCTTACGTCTGTTTGAAGAGTTTAACCGCGTTGGGGTGACGGTGCTGATGGCGACGCATGACCTGGGGCTTATATCCAGTCGTCCGTACCGCGTCCTGTCCCTCAGCGAGGGGCATATGCATGGAGGCCACATCGGTGAATAAGCGCGAGGCAATGAACCACATTCGCCGATTCGGCAATCGATTCGACCGTTTCCGCAATGCGGGCGGGGCGGGTGGTAGCGGCGGACGCAATGGGTCGAAGCGGCCAAAAGCCGCGCCGAATCCGGCTTCCCGTAAGAGCAACGTATTCAATGAGCAGGTGCGCTACGCCTGGCACGGCGCGGTACAGGATCTGAAAAGTACGCCGCTGGCGACGTTCCTGACGGTGATGGTGATCGCCATTTCGTTGACCCTGCCGAGCGTGTGCTACATGGTCTACAAAAACGTCAGCACCGCAGCGTCGCAGTATTACCCCACGCCGCAAATCACCGTTTATCTGGAAAAAACGCTGGATGACGATGCGGCTGCCCGGGTAGTCGGCCAGCTGCAGGCGGAGCAGGGCGTCGAGAAGGTTAACTATCTGTCGCGTGATGAAGCCCTTGGCGAATTCCGCAACTGGTCTGGCTTTGGCGGCGCGCTGGATATGCTGGAAGAGAACCCGCTGCCGGCGGTAGCGATCGTGGTGCCGAAGATTGATTTCCAGAGCGTTGAGGCGCTGAACACGCTGCGCGACCGCGTGAGCCACGTTCAGGGCGTTGATGAAGTGCGTATGGATGACAGCTGGTTTGCGCGCCTCTCGTCGCTCACCGGGCTGGTCGGACGCGTGTCGGCGATGATCGGCGTACTGATGGTGGCGGCGGTCTTCCTGGTGATCGGCAACAGCGTACGTCTGAGCATCTTCGCCCGTCGCGATACCATTAACGTGCAGAAACTGATTGGCGCGACCGACGGCTTCATTCTGCGTCCGTTCCTTTACGGCGGAGCGCTGCTGGGGTTTTCCGGCGCGTTTCTGTCGCTGATCTTGTCGGAAATTATGGTCATGCGCCTGTCGTCGGCGGTTACCGAAGTGGCGAAAGTCTTCGGCACGCAGTTTGAACTCAGCGGCTTAGGCTTTGACGAGTGCCTGCTGATGCTGATTGTTTGCTCGATGATTGGCTGGGTCGCCGCCTGGCTGGCAACCGTTCAACATTTACGTCACTTTACTCCCGAGTAGTAAAAATCTGGTATAATCTTTCCCTGCACTGAATATCTCTCTGCAGGGAAAGAGTCCCTGTCGACGCTTCCCTAAACTTCATGACCATGTCACATTTTGTGCGTAATCTATTCACATCATTGCATGGAACTTGTGGATAAAATCACTGTCTGATACTAATGTGAGTGATATTCTCGTTGCTCATCAATGCTGGCATGTTTGTTGCTCCGTTGTGAGGACAGAATGATGCCAGAAGATATCGATTGAGAGGATTTGAATGACCAAAGATATGCAAACTTTAGCCTTAGCCCCCGTTGGTAACCTGGAATCGTACATCCGGGCTGCTAACACTTGGCCGATGTTATCGGCTGATGAAGAGCGGGAGCTTGCTGAAAAGCTGCATTACCAGGGCGATCTGGAAGCAGCGAAAAAGCTGATCCTGTCTCACCTGCGCTTTGTTGTTCATATTGCTCGTAACTACTCGGGCTATGGCCTGCCGCAGGCGGATCTGATTCAGGAAGGCAACATTGGCCTGATGAAAGCCGTGCGCCGTTTTAACCCGGAAGTGGGCGTGCGTCTGGTTTCCTTCGCCGTGCACTGGATCAAAGCGGAAATTCATGAATACGTGCTGCGTAACTGGCGTATCGTGAAGGTCGCGACCACGAAAGCACAGCGTAAGTTGTTCTTTAACCTGCGTAAAACCAAGCAGCGTCTGGGCTGGTTTAATCAGGATGAAGTCGAAATGGTTGCCCGCGAGCTGGGCGTGTCGAGCAAAGACGTGCGTGAGATGGAGTCACGTATGGCGGCGCAGGACATGACCTTTGACATGTCTTCGGATGATGAGTCCGATAGCCAGCCGATGGCGCCGGTACTCTATCTGCAGGATAAAACGTCTAACTTTGCCGATGGCATCGAAGACGATAACTGGGAAGAGCAGGCGGCGAACAAGCTGACCGACGCGATGCAGGGTCTTGACGAACGTAGCCAGGACATCATCCGCGCCCGCTGGTTGGACGAAGACAACAAGTCCACGCTGCAGGAGCTGGCAGACCGCTACGGCGTGTCGGCTGAACGTGTGCGCCAGCTTGAAAAGAACGCCATGAAAAAACTGCGCGCCGCTATCGAAGCCTAATCTGAGCGCCAGTCCCCCGATAACGCCCCACATTACGTTGGGGCGTTTTGTTTTTCTGCCTCCGCCAGCGCCTGTGGGCAGTGCATTTTCAGACACTCAAGCAGGATGTTGAACGCCGGCTCCATCTGCGTTTCCGGCTGCGAAGCAAAGCCCATCAACAGCCCTTTCTTGCGTTGCGTTGTCAGGTAATAGCGTGACAGCGGACGCACTAAGATATTGCGCGCGTTGGCGTCGCGGGCAATCGCCACGTCATCCGCCTCATCCGGCAAATTCAGTATTAGATGTAGCCCGGCATTATCGCTGAAGTCCGACAGCGCGTGCGGCCCGCAGTGCCGCTGAATCAGCTCGGTCAAAAAGACGCGGCGGCGGCTGTAGAGCAGGCGCATGCGGCGAATATGCGCCGAGTAATGACCGGCGTTGATAAATTCCGCCAGCGCCAGCTGGATAAGCGAATGGCCGCCGCGATAGAGCTCGGCATGGGCGTTTTTGAGTTCAGCCGCCAACGGTCGAGGCAGCACGACGTAGCCAAGCCGCAGTCCCGGGTAGAGCGTTTTACTGAACGTACCGACATAGACCACCGGCGCTTCGGGGACTAAGCCCTGTAGCGCCGGGATCGGCTGGCCGGAAAAGCGAAACTCGCTGTCGTAATCATCTTCCACAATCCAGCTGTCGTGCTGATGGGCTAGCGTAAGCAGGCGCTGTCGGCGCTCAAGGCTCATTACCGCGCCGAGGGGATACTGATGGGATGGCGTAACGAAGATCAGCCGCGGGGCTTCGGCTATGCTTTCGGGCGGGCACAGGCCGCTGGCATCAACCACCACGGGCTCGGCCCGCACTTCATTCATCGCCAGCACATGGCGAATGCCCCAGTAGGACGGTTCCTCCACCCAGGCGAGATCGCCGCGGTCGCACAGCATGCGGGTAATCAGGTCGATCGCCTGGTGGATCCCTTCGGTGATAAGAATTTGATCTGCCTGACACTGAACGCCGCGCGCTACTCTCAGATAGTCCACCAATGCGTGCTGTAGCTCGGCCGTTCCGCCGTTACAGCTGTAGCTGAGCTGTTCCGGTTTTGGACGGCGGCTGATACGCGCCTGGATTTTACTGAACAGCGGATGGGGAAACGCGTTGACGTCCGGTACGCCGGGGATAAACGCCCCCCACTGACGCGGGCTGGCGCTGACCTGTCCCAGCAGATGCTGGCCGCGCCTGGAGATAGGCGCGCTGGCTGCGGGCGCCGGGCTGCTTTCACTGGCGCTGCTGGCGGGAAGGAACATATCGGGCAGCGTTTTCGCGACGAATGTTCCGCTGCCGCGGCGGGATACGACGTACCCCTCGGCCAGCAATTGTTCGTAAACTGTTAAAATTGTGTTGCGAGACATTCTCAGCTCCCCCGCCAGATCCCGCGACGGCGGCAGGCGACTATGGGGCGGCAGAGAACCATCCAGAATGGCGTGGCGAATCGCCTTGTAAAGGCGCTTGTGCAGGAGCGGATCGGTTTCTTTCTGCAATCTGACCAGCACCATGTCTGCGATGAGCGAACGCAATTGGATCCCTCAGATAATCTGAATTGGTACTCGATTATAGGGCCAAATCCTGTGTAAATAAACGACATAGTTTCGGATTTGTTGCGATAACGTGACACACATGACAGGAGATTCCCGGTGAAAAGTTCAGAACTGAATCAGCGTCGCCAGCAGGCGACTCCGCGCGGTGTAGGGGTAATGTGCAGCTACTTTGTTGAGAAAGCAGAGAACGCTACGCTGTGGGATATTGAAGGGAATGAGGTGATTGATTTCGCCGCCGGCATTGCGGTGCTGAATACCGGCCATCGGCACCCTAAAATCATTGCCGCCGTTGAACAGCAGCTGCAGGCCTTTACCCATACTGCTTATCAGATTGTCCCGTACGAAAGCTACGTCACGCTGGCCGAGCGGATTAACGAGCTGGCGCCGATTGACGGTCAGGCAAAAACGGCGTTCTTTACCACCGGGGCGGAAGCGGTTGAAAACGCGGTGAAAATTGCGCGCGCTTATACTGGTCGTCCGGGTCTGATTACCTTTGGCGGCGGATTCCACGGCCGTACTTTCATGACCATGGCGCTGACCGGCAAAGTGGCGCCTTATAAGATTGGTTTCGGCCCGTTCCCGGGCTCGGTTTATCACGCCGTCTACCCTAATGCTGCCCATGGCATTACCACCGCTGACGCGATGAAAAGCCTGGATCGTATTTTTAAAGCCGATATCGCGGCCGACCAGGTGGCGGCGATTGTTCTGGAGCCGATTCAGGGCGAAGGCGGCTTTAACGTCGCCCCGCCTGAGTTTATGCAGGCTCTGCGCGCGCTGTGCGATACCCACGGCATTCTGCTGATTGCCGATGAAGTACAAACCGGCTTTGCACGCACCGGCAAGCTGTTTGCGATGCAGCACTATGATGTGAAACCTGACCTGATGACGATGGCTAAAAGTCTGGCCGGCGGTTTCCCGCTCTCCGGCGTGGTCGGTCGCGCCGAGGTGATGGATGCACCTGCGCCGGGCGGACTGGGCGGTACCTATGCCGGTAACCCACTGGCGGTCGCGGCTGCGCATGCGGTGCTGGACGTGATTGAAGAAGAGCAGCTGTGCCAGCGCGCTGAGCGCTTAGGCAGTCATCTGAAAGAGGTGCTGAATCAGGCACGTCAAAGCTGCCCGGCCATTGCGGACGTACGCGGCCAGGGGTCGATGGTGGCGGTGGAGTTTAACGATCCGCAAACCGGCGAGCCGTCGCCGGAGATCACTCGTCAAATCCAGCAAAAAGCCCAGGAGAACGGACTGCTGCTGCTAAGCTGCGGCGTCTACGGCAACGTCATTCGCTTCCTCTATCCGTTAACGATTCCGGATGCGCAGTTTACGAAGGCGCTGGATATTTTGGCCCGCGTGCTGAAGGGCTAGTCAGTCTTACATCCATCTGCGGCGGTAGGGAAGCCCAACAGAAACAGGAAGCCGCAGTCTGGTTATTCATGCTCAGCGTGAGTGGTATTTCACCCTGATATCACCTTTTTTCCGGCAGCGCACGTTGCCGGAATAAAACGGAATCTATGGTCACTCCCGTTTTTGCAACACCGATTTTGACGACAAGTTGGCTT